>CEPX01000225.1_pt1 | contig 14783 bp, 27 predicted proteins | sample 361361 | NCBI WGS metagenome assembly CEPX01 (sample SAMEA2619974, study PRJEB7988) | marine metagenome | biome: marine biome (ENVO:00000447); feature: mesopelagic zone (ENVO:00000213) & marine oxygen minimum zone (ENVO:01000065); material: "saline water (ENVO:00002010), including plankton... | reverse complement strand
TTGATCAATGAGATGACAAAGTTGATTGATAAGCAGACATAATATACTATGAGGCTTTTAGGAATATTTCTATCCCTGCTTTTATGCTGCAGCCATGAAGAAAATGATGTGGGTGAGAGAGCAAAGCCTGTCAGTGATTTCACGAATGTAGCAAAGACAGTTCCTAGTATTTTTGGGATGTGGAAGATCACACCAGATATCAAGCTCTGTCCCAACTCACCGGTTGATAGAAATAGAATGTTGGAGGCAGTTAGATTCTGGGAGTTACTTGGATATAGCTTTGGAAGTGTGATCGTGAATGATACATCATCATCTTGCTTCACACACGGCTCTCCTGTTTATACAATCACAGTTGAGATGAATAATTCTTCATTCGATGAGGCTCATGCTGGACAGACTGAGTTATACTATGATTCTGAAACGAGAGAGATCTTGGGTGCAAGAATTTATATGAAATCATCAATGATGGAATTAGAGAGAGTTCTGGAGCATGAGCTCGGCCATGCACTTGGGTGGCGTCACTTTAACCGAAGTGAACATATCATGCACGGAAATCACACAAGAGGGGGCAACAACACATTTGGTCTGAGTAATGAGATTCACTCTGCGATAATGTCATCATTCGAAAAAATTTCAAAAAATAATCATGAACCTGATATGATATTTTATAAGTGCGATCTGTAATAGCTGATGGGCGAAAAATACAAAGATGACATAGCCTGGTGGAAGCACAAGGTATTTCTGCTTGAGAAACGTCTCAGTGAACTTGAGACAGAAAACTATGAGCTTCGTAAGTCAATTTGTGAGAGTGTTGAAAAATTACAGCAGCATAATCATGAAGACAGAGTGGCAATCGAATCATCAGAAAATATCATAAGACCAAAATTCAAGCAAGCAAAGTGGAATAAAGAGTGATATACCTTCATGTTCTGAATAATTAGAATGTTGAAGAAAGTTATATGTTTGTCAAAGTTTTATCACTGATTTCACTTTTTATCATTGCATCACCGATTTCGATTGCAGATGATAATGTCGAAATAAGATCAACACTTTCACTGGACCATGTTGGAAATTTACCAACAGGGCTTACGAGTGTTGAGGAAAGTGTTAGATCAGCTGCAGTAAAGGTTGTAACAAAAACAGGGCACGGATCTGGTACCTATGTGACAATGAATGGGTTTCATATCATTCTAACAGCAGCGCATGTTGTCAATGATGGTGAGAGACAATTTCTTGTCATGGGAAACAATGAGAGAATTGTTGGGCATCTTGTGTATTTTGATCAAGAAATCGATGTCGCAGCTCTTCTTATTTCACCTATGACAACGCGCAGACCGATAAGATATAGGGCAAAGAATCAGGTATCTGAAATTGGAGCACAAATCGTATATTCTGGATTTCCCTCATCTCATAGCCTACTGACCTTTAGAGGAATGATTGCGGGATATGAGAAGGATAGTCAGGGTGAGGATATAATTCTCTTGCATTCATACGGCTGGTTCGGCTGCTCAGGTTCAGGTGTATATGATACTGATGGAAACTTTGTAGGAGTTCTCTGGGGAATTGACGTGCCACAGCGACCATGGCCACAGATAGTTGAGGATATCATGTGGGTCACACCTGCAAGCAGAATAGACACAGATGAATTAATCGCTGGAATATGTAGAAGCCTTTTAACAAGAGCGAATGTTTGCGCTGATTAGTCGCTATTCATCGTGTCATTGAGTAGCTGTTCAATATATGATGCGCTGTAGCCACGTAATGAGGTGTGAATCTTCATGTCTTCTGTGATAAAGTAGAACGTGGGCCAACTCTCGATGTTCCAACCGTAGATCGCAGAGTAGTCTATCATGTCTCTGCTTCCTGCTAAAACGGGAACACTTGTGATTCCAAAATCATCCGCCCAGCTCTTACAATCTTCAACTGTGGGCGCCACACCTTCAGCTGTTTCTATGAGAACTGTGATGTATGTTAGCCCATCACTCGCATGACTATCCTGAACTTGTTGTACCTCTGCTGCAGCGCTCTGGCATGGACCACACCACATGACGCTGAAATCAAGTATAATAGGTCCGCCGTAATAGTCATACAATGATACTTCTTCACCATTCTGATCTTGTAATGAAAAATTACATGGATGATCATCAATTTTTTGAGAGCACTCTTCCCATGTCGCCCATGGGTAGGGCTCTGTCACAACGTCACTGCTATCGCTTTCTAGCTGATTTGTGCATGCAGAACATCCTGTTGAAGCTAACACAAATAATAAAGATAATAATTTAAAATTTTTCATTCACACTCACCATAAATTGCGTACATAACATCAATATTGCTTCCGATTTGTGGAACTGTTGTAAAGACAACAGCGTTTAATGGGCTGTCATAGTACCAGTTTGAATCTGGAATGCCATCAACTTGAACATCTATTGTATTCTCAATTGGAATATCACTTAAGTTAAATGATTGAACTGCCATTGATGCACGAGCAAGTGCATCCATTTGAAAGCCCCAATCTGTTGCACATATTGATAGGAAAGTTCCACCAAGATCCTGAACAACGTCATAGTATCCATCACCAAATGAGGCATATGTACCAGAACCGCTACAACCGCTGGGATAATCACCTGCTACAGCGTGTGCAGCAACAAGCGATGATGATGCTTTTAACCCTCTTAAATGACTAGAGTAGTCAGAGGGCAGCATAGAACTATAGTTAGCGGAACCATCTGGTTCATCAGATATATAGATGACTACAAACTTCGCATCACTTCTCATAAATGTACCTGTATTACTCGCATCACCGCCAGATGATGTCGCTTCATACGATTCTATTAGTCCTCTCTCTAGTGCACTACCTGATATTCCTATGGTGTCTATTATGTTATTAACTTCAGCAACAGGATCAGCAGAAGACTGTGATATAACATGACCACCGATAAACGATTCGTTATCTGTTGTGATGAATGCAATTTGATAATCAACACCTGATGTCGCAAAAACATTAATAAATGAGCTAAAGTTATTCTTCAAGCTTGTTTGATTCCGTGACATTGAACATGAGTTATCAATTACAAATAGAATATCAGATTTTGTATCACCTGTCTGTTCAAATGAATCTGCAACAAATCCATAGTAGCTACCATTCGCAACTTGAGCTGCTGTTGTAATAGGAATTTGTGGATCGTTAGATGTGATCTCTGCATACCCAGAATCATCCAAAAGATCAAGCGGCTCGTATATAACAACAACTTCAAGACTAGTGCTAGGAGGAATTGTCCACGGAAGTGATCCGTGTGTTGTCTCATCAGAGTCAAACATAAAATCAACAGGAAGAGTTGCAAAAAACTCAAGATCATAAATTTCTAGATCAACATTCCCAATGTTTCCTATTGACAGTGAAAGTTCCTCGTAGCATCCCAAATCAATATTGCCAAAGTCGTAGGAGTCAGGAGTCACCTCAATGACAGGAGCATCTCCGACTCCATCAATTATTATTTCAACAACAGGTTCGTCAGGATCGTTTGAATAAATGTCAACAGCAGTAGAGTCTGATGAATAGGTTGTGGGAGTGTATGTGAGAATGAATGAGGTCTTCTCTCCTGGGTCGAGTTTAGAATCACCTACAGATGTTATTGAGAAGAATGGGAAGCTTGTCTGGAACTTTATGTCGTCAATTTTAAGTCTGTCAGTTCCAACATTTTCAATTACAATTTCCTGAGCTCCTGTCTCTTGTCCAGCAGACATCGCTCCAAAGCTTACAACAGTGGGATGTACATTGATATCTGGAATCTGATCGACGTGCTTTGTTAGCTCATAGTCAACACATGAGACCTGAAATAATGAGGCTATAATAAGAACAGCAAATCGACGAACTTGACGCATCATTTATACCTATGCGTCACCTCATGTTTCTATATCTGAATACATATGATTATAGCATGCACATCAAAAAGGGCGATCTTGTTAAGTATATTCCTTCTCCAGGTGCTACAACTCCTCGAGTCATTCCGGACAATAAGAATCCAATTGGCATAGTCATAAATGTCATGACGTGTGTTGTTGGAAAGGATCCAAAAGCACAGGCTGTCATTAGAACAATTGTTGTCAGATGGTCAAGCTTAAAGTGGAATTCTAAAAATGGGTTATCAGAAGAATTTGAACCCGATCTAGAGTTGATTCAGCGTGCAGAGAAATATATATAGAATTATGCTGATCACAGAGACCAATCTTCGTAGAGTCATTAGAGAGGTAATTGATACTCATCAAGGATCACTACCTGTCATCTCAATTAACATAGGTGAAAGTCCCATACGTGTAGAGCTTGCTGACACACTTTCATCGCATAGCGCAGGGCTTATGCACAGATCCCAGCTAGATGAGAATTGTGGCATGCTCTTTGCATTTCCTGATTCCGATAACCGAGCATTCTGGATGAAGAATACATACATTCCCCTTTCAATTGCGTACATAAATAATGAGGGAAGAATCATAAACATAGAAGATATGTCACCTCTAAGCAGCGAAAGAACTTGGTCAGGCGGCCCAGCGATGTATGCACTCGAGATGAATCAAGGCTGGTTTGAGAGGAATAGCATAGGTGAGGGTTGTAAGGTAGCTAACCTTCCCAGAGTCTCTAAGCTAGTGTAATGGAACTAACTTTTTATTCGTGGCTAAAAACGGGAGATATTGTTAGGCTTTCAATGGAGAAAATCCATGACGGATTCTCTACGTTCTCCCGCTCAGGAGAAAAATTTATTCTTTATGAGACAGTTAATCTGACAACATATCCCTCCTGTAAGGATTTTCTCGGAGAAAGAGTGAAGGTTCAGGAGGGTGACACAGCAGCTGTTATAAGATTTATTGGAAGACCAGAAAAGATAAGGCCAGGACCAGCATGGTCACGATATGATGTCTATGAGATCATGATTCACGGAAAAATCTGTCATGCCTTTAGACAGAATATTGTTCACGATAAGAAATATGTATATAATAAGGAGAGCGCACCATGAAAATTTCACGCCGCAACCTAAGACAAATAATTCAGGAAGAGCTTAAAGAGGTTCTTCAGCCTAAGTCAAAAAGATTTAAGATCGGTGTTGGTGGAGAGCCAGACCCATATTATGTTGAGACTCCCGAGGAGACGGATCCGATATGGCTGGCACATAAGTTGCAACTAGCTCGTGTCGGACGCCCACCTCCAGGGCAGCCTGACTGGCAGCCAGGTGGCGGTGTTGAAAGCATTGCTGTGTACGACGGCGACAGGGACGGGGATGTCCAGTGGTCAGAGCTGGAAGCATTCATCAAAGCCACCGGCGGTGTGATACCAGACACTCCGGAAGCTGAGGAACGATATGCATCTGAGAAGGAAAGCTTCACCAGTGCTACAGAAGAAGCTGAGAAAAGAAGAAAAAAGCATCCCATTGAGCAATATTATGAACTAGCTAGGGATCCTAAGGGTCCATTTGGTGGATACACAGGAGATTAAAGATAACATGCTATCAGCAAAAAGAAGCATGACATTTAAACTAGCAGCAGCACTTTGCTTGCTTCTGCAGGGTTGCTCAATGAAACTTCTATACTCAGGAAAAAACTTTGAGTCAAGCCAGAGTCTGTGTGTGGATGCACTGCTCGTGAATATGGATGCGGCAGGCTGCGAGGCGATCTACTATGGCCACTCACCCAGTTATAATGCATTTAAGGTGAGATGCATCAGCAATAATCCAAAGATCTCAAATGACGATGATAATTGGGCAGCACGCGAGTGGGTGACGAATTCATTCTTCATCTCTCCCGCATATAACGAGATGACATCGACAACAGGGCTTGTTCACATCTGTGCTGATAGAAACGTCCGGCTTTATTTCTTAGACGGACAAAGTAATTAAAATGAAACTATTAAAAGATAGCCTGACACTATTCAAGTTGCTCGCAACAGGCAGCGCTTCTAGAGAGGTATACTTTCTTTTTGTGATCGCAAAGCTGGCAGCATTCACAGTGGGTGTTATTGTCGGAGCATGCTTGCTATGAAAATTTCAAATAGCAAACTAAGAAGAATCATTAAAGAGGAGCTGATCAGAGAGGTTGCTCCGCTGGGTCCAGTACCCTACTCTGGTGATGTCACTGGTCCAGGTGCTGGTGACATGCAATCGCCTGAAGGAGAGACAGAGCTGCGTAGTGTCTCAGATGCCATTGAATATGGTAATAATATAGATGAATCATTAAGAATTGATATGCGACAGAAGGCAATTAATGATTTTGCTCGTCTTTATGCAGAGTCGCTACTCCAGCAAAAAAGAAGGCTTATCGCAGAAAATCCGGATATAGGTGGCTTTGAAGATCTATCCCAGGACAAAATAAACGAAATAAAGGAATTAGCTGCTCGTAGTGCACTTGAAGAATATAAAAGAACGCATACAAACACCGAGCTAATAGCTGAGTATATTGCGAGAATTGAAAGAATTATTGGTAAGCCTTTGCCGCCTACACTTAAACAGCTTGTGATCAGATACGCAAAAGATTTTGCATACCAGTTTGTTTTTGGCTTTCTAGATAACCTCATTTTGATTCTTGCAGGAGCTGCAATTGATGATTATGTAAAAATGGCATTCGGTGGTCAAAGGCTTCAGAAGGCTCTTTCACCAGATGATCTTGACTTTATAACAGACGGTATAGGAAATGCTATCTCTGATGCTGTTGGTGATTTAGGAGGTGGAGCTGTAGAGAGAAATGTTGACAACTGGTCATGGCTTAATGATGCTGCAACAGATGATCAGGTAGAAATAGCCACACAGTTTGAAAGGTTAATGGCGAAAACTGCTACATTTACAGGGGTTATTCTTGGATGCCTCACAGCCATACCTTTTGCAATATTAGTTCTGAAAGGATTAACGGCGGCAGGTATCACAGCAACTGCAAGCTTTGGGCTTGTAGGCGGAGGACTAACAGCGGGACTCGGGCTTATAGCAGCTGGGATTATGGGAAAGACAACCTACGACGAATTCATGTTACTCAATAAGGCTGCAAAAGAGACGTTAGACTCATCACTTGGTGTTATCATGTCAAGAGTCTATAGAAAGAGAAGAATTCGCGGAGATGAATTACCTTCAAGATCTGAATATGCTGTTAGTGATTTTGCAAGTGATGTAGAAAACAGTAGATCGGATGACTTGGGTCAGGCCGATGTCTATGACGATCCTCCCGGTAGAGCCCTGAATATTCAGCTAATTTGGAATGATGAGATGGATTTAGCAAAGCTTGTATCTCATCAAGATATTGATCCTAATCATGTGTGGAATGGTGTAGATATGCTATCTAAGTCGTTCGGGCTATATAATCCAAATAGAACACAACTTGATGAATCGAGATTGTTGAAGCTTGCAGGAGTATTAAAGTAAAAAACGCTGCTAGACAATAGTATTATTAATGTTATTGGAGATGCATTAGACATGGGCAAACAAGAGAATATTATTCTAGAGAGAATCACTAGCTCTAGAAATATACAGCTAATGGTACTAAAAGCAAAGGTGAAATCTTTGGATGAGTGTATTAATAGGTTGTCTGATAAAATTGAAAGAGACGGAACAAGAGGATATTATAGCGGAAACTCAGATGTTCTAAGATACAGTCAGGAGATATGGAAAGCATCACAGCATCTTCAGACTCTGATGGCAATAGAAGATGAATTAAAGCTTAAGACATCACAAAAACGAGCAAAAAAGAAAAAATGATTGTTGACATCTATGTATGTGGACGGCAAAGTCACATTTCAAAACAGATTAAAAAGACAGAGTATCACAAGCTTCTAGCTGTGTTAAAACAAAATTCAAGAATGGGTGATCCAGAGCTGTTCAAGTTTGAGGACGGCTCTATCATTCGTCTAAGAGATGTGCAGTATCTTGATGTGTCACCTGAGATACCGTTTTATTAAATAGCTATCAAATATTTAATTTTTAAATCCCTAAGGCATTTAATTTGCAACAAGACTTTAAAAAAGGTGATCTCGTTAAGATCATCGATAGTGTCTATGACCACGGTATGCAGGATCATAGAGAGGGAATCATTGTTGAGACAACAGGATTTAATAATGATCAATGCCGAATAATGTTTCCAAACGGTGCAATTCTAAAGTTTCATGTATCTCAGGTCACAAGAGTTCATTCTGTGTAAATTCACATGTTTGTGTGTATAATACTAACAATTAATCTAAGGCTGTCATTGAATGAGACTAATGATGCTATTACTTGCTTGCTGTTCATCATCGGTATCAAATGAACTAGATGAGACTCATGTAGACAATCAGGATATTTCAGAGAGTATTACTTCTCCGCTTAGTGATTCTGTCGAGCAGGGATTGATTATATTCAAATCAAAGGCATGTGAGTCATGTCATAATGAGAAATCCGAAATAGCTCCGAGCTTAGCTGGGTTTTCGAGAAGAGATCAAATTGCTGGAATAGTAAAGAATACAACTGATAACTTGAGGTTGTGGCTGAAGAATCCGCAGGCAGTAAAGCCTGGAACTATGATGCCAAATCTTTACCTGAGTGACGCAGATGTTGAGGTGCTCATTGCATATCTTCAAACGTTATAATCGCGTGAGTGGTGGAATTGGTAGACACGCAGGCCTTAGGAGCCTGTGCCATTATGGTGTGGGGGTTCGAGTCCCCCCTCACGCACCATTGGAGGGTATCCGGCTGGATGAGGACCCGGTCTTGAAAACCGGCAGAGCGGAAGCTCTTGTGGGTTCGAGTCCCACACCCTCCGCCATTTGCCACCGTAGCTCAATGGCAGAGCACCGCTCTTGTAAAGCGGGGGTTAAGGGTTCAAATCCCTTCGGTGGCTCCACATGGGGATGTAGCTCAATTGGGAGAGCATCTGCCTTGCACGCAGAAGGTTGCTGGTTCGAGCCCAGCCATCTCCACCATAATTCGGGGTGTGGCGCAGTCTGGCAGCGCATCTGCTTTGGGAGCAGAGGGTCGTAGGTTCGAATCCTGCCACCCCGACCATCATTAAAAAGATATTTCAGCAAGAATACAAAAGACTTCTTCTTTGTACAATTAATGAATAAGTGAATCCATTAAGGAGATATATAATGAGTTTATTAAATGTTGGCAAACTTGATGTCGTTGACAAGGGAGGCTCATCAAGTTTCCACTACAATAGACTTCTCTACACTAATAGAGATGGAAATCTTGAGACCTTACTTCTAACAGATCGAGAACTTGATGATGCTATGAATAGAGCGCAGAAAAATCCAGAGTGGCTTGCAGTGCCATCGTTCTTAGACAGATTTTTTTGTTGGTGTCTTAACCTTTTAAAATAATATTTAAGATAGGTTGGAAGACTTATTAAAAACCCAGATGAGTGTGAACTGGTGTTCCGGTGATGGCTGTGATGTATCATTCTCTGATATTGTTCTTGATGTAGAGTCTCATATCTCTACTGGCGGAAATATTTTTATTGGAACAGACAGTATGCTTCAGGCGGATGGATGTGTATTTGTAACTGCAATTTGTCTACATGGTGCACCTGGGCAACAAGGGGGCAGATACTATTTCAGACGATCTAAAAAGCGTAGAAAGGCATATCACGAATTAAAGCCGAGGATCATGCATGAGGTTTCAAATTCGATTGATCTCGGCATGATTTTTTCTGAGATGCATCCTGATACAGAAATAGAGATACACGTCGATGTAGGGATCACATCAAAATCTAAGACAAGACCGCTTGCTGATATGATAAAAGGCTGGACAAGAGCATCAGGATTTAAATGTAAAATTAAACCAAACTCTTGGGCGTCTACAGCTGTTGCTGATAAACACACAAAATAGACGATTATCAGCTACATCATCACAAAGAGAAAAAGAATTCCTGTGATGAAACCAAAGATAAATCCAAGTATTACGTCTACTGCGACCCTGCGCTTGTGGCTAAGCCTTGCCATGTCTCTATCAAGCATGAGCATTTGATAGTCTATGTATGCCATTTGCATCTCATCAATTGTCTCTGGGTTTGATCCAGTTGGAAATTGAATTATGTTGTCCATAGGCAGTATAATTAAAAGCATACAGAGGCACACAGAATGCGTATTACCCACACAATGTTATTTGAAAATGAGAATCCAGAGAAATTAAGAGTTCTTGACTTTGATGACACAATTGCGCACACAACAGAAAGAGTTCGTGTTGAGACCCCGGGGAAAGATCAACCATTTAAGATGATAACGTCAGATGAATTTGCAACATATGAGCTAGGGCAAGGAGAGAGATTTGATCCCGACCTTGCATTTGAGGAATTTTCCAGGGTTGATGTCGAGAAGGCTGTTCCTGTCTCATTTATCTCAGACCTGTTGAAGACATTTGTAGACACATCTGGTAGCAGAAAGATACTAATTCTAACTGCAAGGGGACCAGAGGTCGAGCCATTTGTCATGGAATTTCTAGACAAAAAGCTTGGAATAACTGATCCTGGAAATAAGATAGACTTCAGGGGAGTAAAAAGTAAAGAGCCTAGCGCAAAGGTTCAGGTCATTGAGGAATATCTCAATAATAATCCCACTATTGAGTTTGTCTCATTTTATGATGATTCAGGAGATAATGTGAAATCAGTGATAGAGTATCTGGAATCTAAGGGAATTCAAGGAGATGTGAGGCAGGTCGTCACAGACGACGAGGGAGACGTTCATCTTGTTAGCCCTGAGATGTCAGAGGCACCAGATCTCAGGTCGATGACAAGGGAGTTTTTAAGAGGAGAGCAGGACTCACATGATGAGAGCAGGGGCCTTCTCCTAGAGGATGACAGCTTTGATGCCAGGGGAATGACCCGTGATTTTCTTCGCAAGATCCTCAGTGATTAAGGATGTCCTGCAGTCTATTGACTGCCAATGATGCAGTTGTTGTGAATAAGTTTGGAAGTATTGCATGACATGCACAGGCAATTCCTGCATAAATAAGTGTCGAGGAAATCCCAATAGCAAAAATGAAGTGTTCTGGATAGTTCATCTGTGCATCGTCTAGATGTGAAGAAATGTTTTTAAGCATTATTTCCGCCTGCATTTATTGTATTTAGGTAAATAGTTATTTCAAGGTGTGGCATAGTATTATGAGAGTTTCTAAAAAAGATCTTAGAAGAATTATAACTGAAGAATTGCAAGTTGTAATTCAAGAAGTTGCAACACAGTCACAAGCACAAGGACAGCCACAGAGTCAGAGTGAACCAGCGTTTCCAGGAGCCGCTGGCATTGGTGTCACGGTTACAGAGCCTGAATCTAAAGAGGCAGTTGAAGCAGAAGAGATAGCGACAGACCAACAATTAGCGCAACTACATGGTACAGATCCCGCAACTGCAGCTCAAAGAAATGTCCTAAACCGAGTTAGAGCAATGCTTACAAAAAAGGAACAGGCGTTGGCTGTAGCAGAAACTTATTCTAATGAATATAAAGGGACTGTTAAGATTTCAAGATCAGAACTTAGAGACATTATTAAAGAGAGTGTCCATGAAATTCATCTTCAAGAGGGTCCAATTGATTATCTTAGAGACCTTCTTTCGGTTGATAAGCTTAAGGATATTGTCGGATCAGTTTTCCAAAAGATTGGAATTAGTGATAAATCAGAAGATATGCCAGCTAAAGAAGACGAAGCTGATGTCACTCCTGGTGAAGGAAATATAGACGGAATGAGTGTGAGTGAGTGGCTAACAAACTATTGGTCAGTTAAAAGCAATACCGGACATCTTGCAGGTGCTGCTATTGATGTCGGAGTAACAGACGGCATTCTTTCTCTCATAAAAATATCAATGAGCTTTGCACACATCTTTGTGCTTGATGAGACAACTGATCCAGCAGAGAAGATTACAAAGACGTACAGCAAGCGCCCAGGGGATTCTCCTAATGCTCACTATCACATTAGAATTTCTGATGACATTCCATCAAAAAGTCTAAGAAATGCATCTAGAATTTTATCTGGTGATGATTGGGATGATTACATTGTTGTTAGGGATGGTGTAGACATGGATGTCGATCATAGTGTTATTGATTATCTAAAGATTCTTGCCAGTGTTACAAAGGAAGCAATGAGCAGATCAAGGACAAGAATTTCAAAACCAGTGATCACGAGTGCAAATAGGGCACCTGCCACGCAATCAAGAATCATGATAAGCAATTGGGAGAAGAACGGCGGCTCGGATGGTGGAACTGATTATTTAATTAATCTATATGGCGATGATGAAATGGCAGCGGCAGTTGGAAAGGGCCTTGAAGGATTTTCAGTAAAGACAAATGAAACCCCTAGTGATCTAGAAATTGTTACCATTGCATGATTAATGGCATTGTTACCGGAGAAGAAAGTTGAAAATTACATCGAAACAGATTCGAAAAATTATAATGGAGGAAATCCAGCTCGCATTAAAATTACCTGCGCAATATGATGAGTACATAGACTCTTGCCCTGAGCCTGCAACTGTTGAAGATGCTTGGTATCCGAGCGATGTGATGCCAGAGGAGGATGCGTGGGCCGGAGGCGATAATCTTGAGAGTAGCGTTGATTGGGCACATACTGCGACAGGTGAGAGCAATGCAGGCCCTCACGTTCCAGTTGAAAGTAGCACTGTTGTAGATGATGATACAGCAACACTGGAAACACTAGAGGCAGTGATAGCTGCAATACTTGGTGACTCTCTAGATGAGACGTTGCTAGAGCAATCTGATGTTGAAGATTCCCAAGATAATAATGGTGATAAAGAGGAAGATGACGACGATAAAGATAAGGATGATGGCGATGAAGATCAAACTGACAGTGATGATGTAAAGTCTGCTGACGGAGGAGAAACTGAGAGCCAACCAGACCTCGGAGAGCAATTAACTCTACCAATAAGAAATAAGGGCGGCTGGCAGCGATGGTCAGGCGGAAATGATGCAGAGCCAACTCATGAAATCTACGAGTCTTTAAGACAGCTAATACGTCATGAGATCATCACAGAGCAGCTCGTCCAATGTCCTATCGCAAGTTTCGATACTAACGAAGTGTTTTTGCCCCAAAGCAAAGGATTCATTGAGCTTTCACCGCAGCACGGCCGGGAACAAAGTCCACTAACAACTGCTGCTATTGAAGCTGGTCAGAGTCCGACATACTCTTCCACTGAAGGAGGTGCTGTTGCTCGCGCCGGCGGGATTCATGGGCCGTGGACACCAGGCAACCTCCCTGCTGGAGCTCACTTGGTCCCAATTGGTGCTGGTGAACCCTGGGGCGCAGGAGCTCACGGCTATGGTGTGCACGTCGTGTCAGGTCGCATAATGAATATAGATGACGCGATGAAAGTTCGTATGACATACTCTCCGCCGGAACAGGTGTTAGGAATCCCTAGAGAGAGAATATCAGCTGAATTGATAAAAAGTAAACAGGACGAGCTTCTTAGCAACAGATCTCAGCTACTTATAAATAGCAGATGTGCAAACTTTTATTTGCAGGGATGGCATCTTGAAGAAGAACCTTCAATAACTTTAAATACACAAGCAGTCTTTAAGTCATACGGAGAACAAGAGCTTCATGATGCAGGCTGGAGGTCAACAATACCGCAGATAGAAGCTGCTCCTGAAGAAGAGATCATTTATGCTTCACCTGAGCCGCCTGAATTACCGGAATAGTTGAATGCATGAATACGATGCAAAGATCGTGCGTGTTATTGACGGCGACACAATTGATGCATTGATAGACCTTGGCTTTAGTGTTTGGATAAAGAAGAGAATTCGCATGAGTGGAATCAATGCACCTGAGTCACGAACAAGAGATCTAGAGGAAAAGAAGCTGGGCATCGCTGCTAAGGAGAGATTGCAGAGTATTCTCAATGATAGTAGCGGAAGTTTTACGCTTGTGTCACATGGTGTTGGAAAGTATGGCAGATGTCTCGGTGAGATATTTATTGGTGATAAAAGCATCAACGAGCAATTAATTATTGAAGGAATCGTCAGGAGATACGAATGAATCATTTGGATGAGGCACTAGCAGGTCTAAGCGATGAGGAGCTACGAGAGTACGAGGAAGCGATTGAGCTCTGGATAACCTACGGTGGTGATTGAGAATTAACAATGAGGATAACTCATCAGAAATTACAAAGCTTGATTCGAGAGATCATACAGGAGAGTCATCACGAGACTGATGAACATGATCTAAGTGAGGCAGAGATTGAGGAGATTATAAGGAAACTGGGTCCAAAGAAGTATCGTCTCTATTCAAAGAAGAAGAATCCCAAGACAGGTGAGCGAAGAAATCTCGGAACATTCAGATCAAAGAAGGCTGCAAAGGAACATGAGCAGGACATACAGTTCTTCAAGCGAAAAGGATAAGTAGCGACTTAAACATAGATCAGACTATTAGTACAATGATATTACATGTCGGCGATTTAATTTTCTACAAGGGATTTGTATTTTGTGGAGATTCTGATCCTGCTTCTCTTGAGCACTTTTCAAGTCCCAAGATAGGACTTATCATCTCCAAGGAAAAGAATTCGTATCTAATTGCCGTTGAATCAAGGCTGTGGTGGACATGTTCAGATGACACTAGCGTCATGAATGATTGGGAAATTAGACTGATAAGCAGCCTTAAAAACAAGAGCTAATGAAGAATCGATCTGTAAAGATTGGAACTGTATATGAAATACAGACATTTGCTGGTGTGAATGTACACGCCAGGATTACAAGCATAGACACTAGGTGCAAGGGTGTCTATTCAGGTGTGCTTGTTAGAAAAGAGGATATAGATTCACTGATAGCGGCTGGTGTGCCCTATGAA
>CEPX01046792.1_pt1 | contig 14789 bp, 12 predicted proteins | sample 361361 | NCBI WGS metagenome assembly CEPX01 (sample SAMEA2619974, study PRJEB7988) | marine metagenome | biome: marine biome (ENVO:00000447); feature: mesopelagic zone (ENVO:00000213) & marine oxygen minimum zone (ENVO:01000065); material: "saline water (ENVO:00002010), including plankton... | reverse complement strand
CTTGATTATAAGTTATAAAAGAAGAACTCATGCTCAAACTACGGGTGAACCCCTAAAAAGTGAAGAGATAGGGATATATAGAGATATAATTCAGCCTCGGCTGCAGGATAAGCTGGCAGCTTCTCTTGAATGGAATATCAAAGAAGGGACAGGTAAAAGAGAGGGGATGACAACTAAAACTATTAAAGGAGTTGATCCAGATACTGGTGATCCTTTAGAAGTAGTATTAGTCTTTGGATCAAATGGGAATTTAAAAAAAGCAAGGCTTAGGTTAGATCCTGAAGATGCTTTCCAACAAATTGATATAACTAAAAATATTGGAAATTTCTTTGGTGATCCCAGTAAAGGTTATGAAGGGGCTCGGAAATTACAGGTTACTGATGATCCTAATATAATGTTAGAACGAATTGACAATAGTTTTATTCCTGGAGAGAAGACGATGGGGCATGAAAGAGTCAAGTCTACTCTTGACTGGAGTAAGTCTCCTGAACAATTAGACTTGTTTACTCAAGAGGTGGAGATACATCAAGAACTTAATGAGTTTGCTGATTTAGCAAAAATGTTTGATCTTGCTGAGTTTGAGATCCCTAGAAACAGATTGGATTATATGGCTACAGATATACAGGAGAAGTATCCTGATAAATCTTTAGCTGAGATTCGTAAGGATTTCCATACTATTAAAGAGTCGTCTAGGGGTGAGTATGCTGACTTTGTTGCGGAACTTTCCAAGAATTATCCAAAGGTGAGGCTAAAGGAAAAGGATCTGAAACAATTTTTATTGAAGAATAAATATAATCGCAAGTCCGAACTCTATGAGTGGTCTGAGGTAGATGGTACACTCAGGCTTCGTAATGACTATGACCATGAAGGTAAGAGAACGGTAGTTATGAAACCTGTCTCAGAGATTGAAAGAACTTTTGGGGGTTCTGATATTGGGGTTATTACTAAGGTAGAAGTTGAGCGTTTTAATGCTGAAGGTGAGTTGGTGCGTACCTATGTTGAGCCTTTTGATGTCTTACCAGGTTCTGAACCTGGTATGTCTTATCCTGCTATTTCTCAGAAGGGATGGCGTAGCATGCAAGCAAGTTTAGATGGAAAAGGTCATTACATTATTTCAGCTAGAAAAGATGATAACATGCTTATTCCTTATAGATATCATCCAGAAGCTGAGAAGTATGCAACTGATATTGATCCGTTAATAAAAGAACTAGAAAAGATAGAGGGTCTAAAAGATATCAGAGAGGACATGTTAGCAGATTGGAGATTGGAAAAGAAACGACATGGTTTAGAAGAGTCTGAGATTGGGAAAGAAGCGGTAGAAGCTCATAGAGAGATTTGGAATAAGAAAGTTGCGTCTAATTTTTTATGGGGTAGAGAGATAGAAGGAGCTAAGAACTTCACCGAGTTAGCTGAACGGTGGTCTTATGATAGTGCGGTTGCTTATAACAAACGTGTAAGTCTCATGAATGGTGGTGAAATCCGTATGAAGGTAGAGGATTTTAAGAGACCAGAAGATGGTAATACGTTTCTTAATACAAATGATAAGCTTGAGTTCCTTTATGTTGCTGATGATAAGACAGATCTTATTATTGGAAAGGCTCGTGAATCATATCGGGATATGGAGAATAAAAGTCATGACTATCTGTCTCATTTAGATGGTGTGATTGAACTTCCCGAGGCAATGTGGGATAGGGTTTTAGAAGTTAATGGTTATGAAAGAGATGTAGGATTTGTTAAGCCTGTGATCGTGGCTTATCATCCTGAGTTTGGTAATATGTTGATTAAGACTGGTGGTTATAAGACTGGCCCAACACATCTAAAATTGTCAGGTAATAATAGAATGATCTTTTGGGGTTCTGCGGTTAAGGCAAATGGCAGAAGAGGAGATCCTGATCGTGTTAGTTACAATCCTAAGACTGAGCAATGGGAAGGCAGTCCTACTGTTTATGAACTAGATCCTAAAGAGTTTAAGATTAACCTTGATATCTCGGAAAGTTCAGAGAAGGCGATGTCAACTCAAAGGCTTATGAAGCAGATGTTTGGTTACGCTAATCCCGAACAAGTAGCTCCTATTGATATTGATATTGTTTATTCTAAGATTATTGATAGAACTATTAAAGGGTTCTCTGAAATAGTAGAGACTCTTTCTCCGACTGGTGAGAAAATAGAAAAAGAGATCTATCCTTTTAATGATATGGTAGAAGAGTATTTCACACGTGATGTTCAGCCTCAAAGACGTGCTGAAATAGAAGAGAACTTATATAAATCTGGAAAGCACTGGCCTGATAGGTTATCACGAGAGGTTATCTTGGTTGATCTACTTACTAAGAATCCCGATAGTCCTTTAACACGACAACTTTTGAAGTATGTATTTGAGAGTGGCAAGAGAGGTGAACATACTAATGGTGAGTGGTCGGTTGATAGTGATGCTACAGTTGCAGAGATAACAGAGATGACGAGGTATGAACGAATACTTGCTGCAGGAAAGTATAAAAAGAATATATGGCTTTACGATGAATCAGTTAGGCCAGTTATTGAGAAGGCTGTTGAGACATATCTAAATAATAGGATGTTAAAGCCACGATGGAGAGACGGTGGGAGTGGTGGGTTATATTTTTACCCTTATACTGTTGGTGAGCAGCTCAAGTTCAATCTTAATCCTGGGGAAATAGTATTCGGTGCTAATTGGAAGAATAAAAGAGTTCTAATTAAGTGGAATGTTGATCCTAAAAGAGATAAGATTCCTTTAGTAGATGCATGGGATCAGTATCAGAGAGTTTTAAAGGACAAGTCAGCCGCTCCTGAACAACTTGCTATAATGGAGAAAGATCTTGAGTTTGTTGTGGCTCGTGCTCCTATGGGTGGTCTGTCTGGTGCTAGGATAATGAAGTTTCGTGGGTTCTCTGAGAAAGGTGGGTGGGGTGCTCTTACGCATCCTAAGGATGACTTCTATTTAGGTGGGATGGATAAGGATGGAGACTCGGGCAAGTGGTTCCAGGGGTTGCCTAAGGAAATGGTTGAGAGTTTTCGTAAGGTTCAGAATGATTTGGAGATGCCTGATGGTAGATCTAAGAATTTAAAAGACCCTCTTCTAGATAAGGAGTTTGGCATAGACCCTAATGAAGAATTGTCTAGGTCTATGAATACAAGGGGTGCTTCCTTCATGCCTAATATGAGAATAGAAGCTGGTGAAGCTGCTTGGAAAGGTAAGCGTGCCATGGGTACAGTAGAATCAGCAAAGCAACAGCTTCAAGTTATGTTATCTACCATGGTAGCAGCTGGTGGAGAGAAAACGTTTCCAGTTTTCAATGATCAGAATGAGCGTGAAGGAGATCTGAATGTAAAAGTCAGGACTCGCAATGAAAAAACATTTCAAGATGATGCGGTAATAGGAGATACTTTCAGGTTCTATGGATACAATGCTAGTAACCGTGCAACAGATGCTTCTAACTATCCTAAGATGAATACTGGTAATCAGATTAAAGATATGTTGGCTGGAAAAGCTTTTGAATTAACGTTTACCGAGACTGATGGTAGTATAAGAGATGGAAATATTTGGGACTTAATGAAGACAGAATTGGGGTTGATTGCTAAAATCAATCAACGATTGTACGGTAAGAACTGGTTGCAAAAGCGTAGCTGGAACTCAGAGGAAGTTCAGGAGGTGATACAGAAGCTCCATCATTCAGAATTGCCCTGGCAGGGACATATTGTTAGGATGGCTAACGATATTGCAGGACAGTTCGTAGACTTTGATAAGTCGGGTGCTCTAGACCCTCATAAGGTCGTGGATTTTTTCAGAGAGAAGACTAACGAATATCGTGATCCATTTATTAAGGATTTGATTGGACGGATGGGATTGCAGATAGGTAACTGGACTCCGAGAAAAGGATATTTCAGAGGGGATGATGCTAATGTTTTTAAGTTTGATCGTGATGTAGAAGATGCGGTAGGAGCAGATCTAGTGCTTAAGAGTGGGGTTGAAGCTTACAATGCATTGGTTCGGTCAGGTCAGTCAGCTGAGAAGGCCTTTAATATACTAGATGGTATATTACAGCGGGCAGATGCAGTAAAGGCAGAGGCTGAGTCTGGCAAGAGGCAAGCAAGAGATCCTAATCAATCTACTGCTGAGACTAAGTATGGTATAGCAGAACGGATACGAGCTGATAGAAAAAATACTGTTGACATAGCATCAAATACAGGAATTGAACCTGATTTGTTACTTAGATATTGGGACTTTTATTTTATGTCTCCCCTGCGTTATCAGACACAGGATATGCAAGCTAATTTTAAGAAACTAGAGAAAGAGTTTACAAAAAATAGTAAATGGTTCTTTGAAAAATTCGGTGAGAAGCTCTCTTCTGCTAAGGCGGAAGAAGTATTAGAAAGTTTGACTGCTGAGGAAGCAAATACTGTAAAAGCACTGCTGAAGCAGAGAAGAAAGATGCATAAATCTTTTCATAAGACTGATCAGGTATCTTTAGCACGAGAGACTAATGAAATTCCTTATGGAAGGTTGGAAGAATATCTGGCATATAAGGCTGAGACTATTGAAAGTTTACAGCATGATTTTTCTAGAGCACCAAAAGAATTAAGAGAAGATGGTTCCGTAAAGCCTTCGGATTCTGTAGGAGAAACGAAAAACATTGTTGATAGTGTGCTCTCTCAAGTTATTGAGACGCCTTTAGAGGAATGGCTTCCTAAATATGAGCGTGTCCGAAAGTATGGTTTGAAAGCTGAAGAGTCTTTAGAGGCAGAAACAATTCGTGATATAGATGAATTGGTTCGTCACTTAGAATTAGATAAAAATCAGATGATTAAGAATGAATTTGCTCAGTTCTTTTCTTACTTTACATATCAACATGAAGAAGGGCCAAAGTTTGCCAGGCCGTTAGAGTCTATAACACCTGCTGACATTAAACATTTAAATAATTTCTTCAGACTTTCTGATAGTCGTGAGTTTCTTTTAAGGTATGAGCAAAATAATAAGAACGAAATGAGTCCTGTCATATCTAAATGGATGCATCATTCATTATATAATAAAGTTGGGGATCATGCATTTGTTGCAGACAGACAACTTATTAGTAAGTATGGGATTCCATTGCAAAAAGCTAATGGTGATTTGATTTTTATTAGAGGTAGACAACCTGTAAGTGCGATGACATATGTTTCTGAGCTTGGACAAAATGTTATTAGGCATAGGGATAAATTTATTAGTACTGAACAACAGTACAGAGATTCTGAGGTTACGGGAATGTTATTGGATGAAACTGTAATGGCAGATCAGTTTTCTTTATTTGATATAGCTGTTAAAAAGTATCTCAAGGATGGTTCTGGTATGGAGATGTCGGCTGCAGACTATGCTTATTATAAAAACATGTGGGCTGAGGTACAGCCTGAACTTGCAAAGTTAATGGAAAAGGGTCAGACTTATAGACATAAGGAAATATTTAAAGATAAAAAGACAGGCAAGGAGATTACAAAAGATAAGTATTATAATGCTGATGAATTTGTAGATCTTATTATTCCTAAGATTGAAAACTATTTTAAGAAATTACGTAAAGAGTGGATTGATCCATTTGAAACTAATGCAGACTTTGAGAAACAGTTCAAATATGATAAACAGGGGAAACTAGATGGTGCACTTGAGGCAGAAGCGATGCGGGGGATTGTCATGGGTCTGGAGACCATGGGTGTAAATACATTAAAGGGAGTAAGAACATTACTTAGAATTGAAAGTGAAATAGTGATGGAAGATATCCTTAAAGATGATCTTTTAGTTGAATTTACGAGATGGAATAAAAGGATTGCAGAGAGTACAGGGAAAGAAAAAGAAGTAGTTAAGCGTCAACGAGACGCAAAGATCAAGAGCATTAGAGATAGTTTTAGGCAAGAGTTTAAGTCAAGAGAAAGTGCAGATCGTATTGGTGAGATACCTAGGTATTGGCCCCAGAGGGGACATCTATTGATTGAAGCTAATGAAAAAGCAGTTAAAGCACACTTAAAGAAGAAAGTTGATGATAGATATGAGAGCATTATGGAAGCTCCGCTTACATATTTGAAGGATTCTAGTCTTGTAGCTTATCAACTAGGTCTTTTAGGAAGGCCTGGTGGTAAAACTTTAGAAGAGGTTGCATCTTTAGAAGCTCATCGGTTAGAATCTAAGTTGGAACGGTTTATTCAATTAGATTTTATGAAAGATGCTGGGAATACTGAAAACATGGTTCGGTTGATGGAGGAACAAACAGCTGGTAGGAGTTTTACTGGTAGGAGCACTGGAGATGCTTTTGGCAGAGCTAAAGAGATGGGTTTTTTCAGGAAGTCAGGAAGTACCATGGAAAGAGGTAAAGATTTTATACCTCATTTTAGAACAGATGCTGATGTAATGAAACTATATGCTGAAGAACAAATTGCAACTTATTTTAACCATCTTTTAGCAATCAAAGCACAGAGAACTATTGGAGAGTTCACAGCTAGAGATCCCATGGGTAAGGGGAAAACATTAAATGCTGCAGGGAAAGAGATTGAAATAGATCTTACTAAAAAATGGGCTGACTATATGAGGGATGTAACAAGAAATATTCTTGGTTACCCTACTCATTTCAGTAGTGAGCCAGGAGACCCTCATGCTACTTTTATCGGTCATTCTAAAAGAATGATGAATGCTTATGCCAAGACATTAAAGTCTGGGGTTATGAATAAATTGTCTCGTGATAAGATCAATTCATATTTAATAGCTAGGGGTACAAGCCCTATGCCAGCTTTTACATCTAAGAAAGAAGAGCAGAAGTGGATGAAGGAGAATGAAGTTTATGTGAACATTTTAAGGAATGCATTGTCTCAGGAAACAAATCCGCTTAAGATTTATGGTAGTGGTTACTATTATACGAGTGATACTGCCATGGTCAATATGATTCAGAAGGTGGGTGAAAAATTTGCTGGAAGAGATGCTAATGGCAATGTGAAGTTGCCTTGGAAGAAATTACCTACAAATCCTATTGCTAGGAAGATGGCTCTTACTTCTATGGTCCATAAGCTTGGTTCGTTTGAAGCTAAGTGGTCTTTAGCTACTCTGCTTACACATCCTAAGACAGCTATAGGTAATATGTTTGGTGGTAGTATGAATACTATTACTAATACTTCTTTTAGACATTGGAAAGATGCAGGTAACATGCAGTATTTGCTTAGGAATGTTTTTAAGGATGCAAAATTAAGTGATGGTACTCCTATCACTGATAAAGCAACGATGGGGAGAGCATTAGAAGAGTTGGGTGTGTTAGAGGCATTCTATGTACAAGAATTAGGATTAGATCCTACTTTTACACAGCCAAATAGGAATGCTTTTATGAAAGCTGTTGTTAAAAGGATGACTCAGAAGGGATTGTTTAAGTCAGATACAAAAGATGTAGAAATCAAGGAAACGATTGGTGAGTTAGCTAAGAAATACAAGATTAATGATTGGGTTGCAAGTAAAGCAGCTTACTTTATGCGGGTTTCAGAACGCCCCATTAGGCAGAGAGCTTTCTTGGCTCATTATTTAAATGCTCGTGAAGCTCTCCATCCTTTGACTGAGGAGATGGCATGGAACTCTGATTGGCTCATTTCTTATGCATTAAAGGGCGTAACGTCTACTCAGTTCTTATATCATGCAGCTGCTAGATCAAATTATTCTAACACTGCTATAGGTAAGGTGATGACTCGGTTCCAACCTTTTGCTTGGAACTCAATAGCTTTTCGTAAAAATACATATAGGCAAGCTAAAATTTATGGATTTACTCCTGGTAGCTCAGATTTTGCAAGATTACGGAGACAGCTAACAATAGATTCATTTGTCTTTGCTCTTGGTAATGTTTTTGCGAGTTCTATTTTTGAGTATGCTATGCCACCACCCATGTCATGGTTACAAGATACTTCTCAGTTTTTCTTTGGTGAAGAAAGAGAAAGGGAACGTGCTTTCTTTTCTCAGTGGCCTGTTATATCTAAACGAAATATTCTTGCTCCACTTCAACCTGTAACAGCTCCTGTGTTAAGATATCCTTTGAATACTATTGCTCTGTTTACTGAAGGTGGATTAGATAAGTTCTCAACTTATTATATGTGGACTTGGTTTCCTTTTGGTAGAATTGCTCGTGATTTAAAGAAAACTCTTGCTAGCCCAGCCATGGTAGTGGAAAATATTACTGGGTTTCCATTACATCAGGTTCATACTAAAACAAGAAATATGTATAAAGACTGGGGACCAGAAGAAGACAATGAATCGGACATCCCTACTAATTTATTAGATCGTATTTATTCTTAGCGTTTTTTTCAACGCAATCAGTTTTTCTTTTTAGATTAAGCTAAAAAATAAAAACGCAATTCCCGTATTTGATTTTTGGTCAATTTTTAGCAATTTTCTTCTATTCTTACTTTTTAGGTCAATTTGGTTCCAATAACAGGCTCTAAAACGCTTTCTAAGCTCGTTTCTTTGTATAAGGCATACCTACCTATGCCTGGGTAACTAATTTTCCTTATAAAAGAAAATAGGCACCAAATCAGCTAGAAGGGAGGATCTTCTTGATGTTTCATCAACATTTGCTAAAATGGTGCCCGAAATTCAATATTGCTTCTTTACTTCATCTACTAGTTCCATTAGTTTGTACCAAATCAATGCTAAAATAGCAATTTCTATTACTTCTAATATTACCATCATTTTATACCTCTTGAGTTTCCTTCAAGATCCATGCGTCCGCCTTTTGCTTTTTTGTGGTATGCTTGATTTCTTTTGACTCTATAAAGTTCTCTTGGTGTTTTACCTCCATCAAGATAAGCTTCTAGATGTGCGTCATTTTTGAAATACCACCATCCATTACGATGTTCTGCAAAAAGAGCTTCTTTATCTTTTATATATTCGGGATCATCAAGACCTTTATAAGGCCATCCCTTTTTTGTGATTCTCCAATCATATGGGTTACTCATTTTGTATATTTAGGATATTTGCTGTTAATAGCATATTCTAATAATTCGCACCAGTCTTCATATCTCATAACTACTAATGGTTCTCCTCTATCTTCTTTTATTACTTGAGCGTCTACATTTTCATTAGGCAACATCCATTGTCCAATTTTTTTTCTGCATTTAGCTTGTAGTTTCAAGTTTTTACCTATTAATATATCTACTTCCTCATGAAGTCCTAGAGATACTCCATTGCTTCCCCAGGCTCTTTGCACTTTTATCTTGTCTCCAAAGTAATGTTTAGTTCTGTCTACAATTTGACGTTCAAACCTATTACCTTTTTGTTTTGATCTATTTGGCATTGAATGGTTTGTATCTGATAATTGTGTATTTTTTGTGGAGACCTGTTTTTAGGTCTGTTTCAAATCTTGTATCAAGGTAATGACAATTACAGATACTTCTTTCTAGTGTTTCGGGAAAATCCTGACATTTATATTCTTCTCCGTTATATTTTTTGAGGCTGTGTGCATATGTCAATCTCATTCCGATTTGAATTTGCATGAAGTGATAACTATCCATCATGGTAGTAATGTGTTGAAGAAACTAAAATTAACACTTATTCCTATTGGTCCAATAGATCCTGATAATGTTATATGACCACCTGCTTTGTTTTGATGAAATATTGATAGAGATATAAACCATAAGAGTATGAGTTTATATCCAACAACATGATCATGTGAGATATTACGTAAATGGATCATTTCTTTTTCCATTTGATTTCTTGTTCTATTAGCTTTATAACTCTTGGCACATGCTTTCCTCTTTTTTTGGCGGCCCGTATTAACGCACTCAGCCTTTCGTAGGAGGCTGAGTGCGTTAACGTGCCGTTTTTGATCTTTTCCCAGTAAAGACGAATTAACTCTGCTTGGGATATATCGTTAAAACTGCTCAAAGGAATCCTCTAGTTGGATGAATTGAAATGTATTAAAGTCCATTTTGAACTTTATTTCCATGTTTCCTTCGTCCCTTGCTTTTAAGGTTTTTAATAGTCTCCAGGGAGCTTCTCTTTCACCTGTAAGCAATAAGACCTTATCAGCCTTTTGAACTACGTTTGTTGAGCCTTTTAAATCCCATAGATTGGGATTCATGCTTCTGGCTCCTTCTTTGTTCAAATGATGAACAGCAATTATAATTGTATCTCTAGTTTGTGCAATACCTTTGAGCTTATTGATGATTTTGTTTTGTTTGTTTAATTCATCACCATAGCCATCTACTTCAATCATGTCTGAAGTATCAATGACTAATAGTTTCGGCTCAATTTCTGCTACTAACTGATTGATAGCTTTGATCTCTGGTGCAACTTGCATTACTCTTATGTGCTTTACACTTTCAGAAAGAGTATTAGGATTTTCTTTGTAGTGTCCTATTACTTCTTCTTTATTCATACCGTGAGCAATTTGAATGGATCTACGATATATAAGTTTCGCACTTACTTCAAGTGATAGGAAAAGGATGGGGTCCATTATAAATAACTTTTGAATTAAGTTTTGTACAAAGGCTGTTTTTCCTAATCCAGTATCACCTGATACAATAATAAGCTCACCAGGATAAAACCAGAAATCCTGACAATTATATAGGCTAGCTAAGTTAATTGCTTTTTTCTCATAGTCTGATCTTATAAACTGAGAGAACTGTCTTTCTAGGGCTACGTTATCTAATATTTCTAATGTGAAGTCCTTTCTTTTATAAAAGATACATTTAGGATCACAGTATTCTTTCATGATGGTATCATCACAACCATATCTATATCCATGTTTGAATGTATCTTCTACAGTAATTTGAACTTCATAAGGTTCCATATTAACTGCCCAAGATTGCATAGTTGCTGTTACAGCTGCCTTAGGGATACCATGTCTTCTGAATGCTGATGCCATACGTAAAAGCTTTAAATGTCTAGACCCTTGTACAGGGCCTTCATTGTAGACTTTTTGCATACAAGTTACAAAAGAACTAGGGTTATCTTTTATGGCTATTGGTTGATCAACAACAGGTTCGGTTTCTACTATAATCTTATACTTTGATAAGGGTATATCATTAGGATCTGAGATTACAGGTGTATATTTGAACTCTTCAAAATTAGTCCGTTGTCTTTCAGAATGCTTCTTAATATAATCCATGTCTTGATTGAAGATTTCTTTTAGATCAAACGGAGTTTTGAATAATCCTGATTTAGTATTATAAGTAAATCCTGTTCTTATAATTCTAGCTCCATCATATATATTGTCTGCAGTAGGGAAATGGTGACCTAGTGTTTGTTTTACTTCTTTTGGTAAGTTATGATCTGGAGTAAAACCAAATAGATCAGGAAATTCTATATGAAATCCATTACCAGAAAACCAGATACCTATTTGTCTTTCCTCAATACCAAAGTTATTAACCAGTTCTTCGCTTATTAGATATCTTACGTTATCTAATAATTGTTTCTCTGTATTAATGCCTTTGTCTATATCAAGAATAACTTTTTCTAGATAGTATTTACCACGAAATCCTCGTATAGTTTTGAACACTTTAAAATGTTCAACGAGTTCTTCATCAAAAGTATAATAGCTATTATAGAGTTCAGCATTATGACTTTCTGGTTCTATTTTTTGAGATAGGTTTTTTCTAGGAATTATAATTCCACGGTTACCTACATGACCTACTGCGATTTCTATATAGTATTTTTTACTATCGTCCATCCTTTTTCCTTTGCGTTCTGCAGTGGTAGTTCTACTAGTTTGAGGTCATATTTATTAAGAGGACGCTGCTCTGCTTTTAATTCTCTAAAAGCTCTGGTCCATGTACCAGCATTATGCTTTTTATTATAGAACAAAGCAGCGTATTCTTTCAGATCTGTTTCTATCATATGGTTATAAACCGTAGACGAGCCATGATAGATCAACCATCTAATTAAGATGTCTTTACAAGTCACTAGGGATGCCTGGAACAACTTCATCAACTGGTAAGTCAGGTGGAAGTCCAGAATCATCTTTTATATTAGCACCATAAGGAAAGTCTGTAGTGTTGTCGTTTTTAACGTACACATATCCTTCATCATAGTCTTTAGGATATCCCATGGAAACATCTTTTTTCCATTTTGCTAGAAGATGATCTCTTCCTTGCAAAACACTTGAAGTTCTATCCCATGTCCATCTCTTGCCTTGTTTATTTGGATATCTAATAATCCATATTTGCTGATTAGTTAAACCAGTAAATATATGTGGGAGTAACATACCATCATCATCAGTTAAGGTTTCACCAATGAGTCCACAGTTTTCAAAGAACTCTCTTACTTTAAAACTACTTTTCCATCCTTCAACTTTATTCATATCATCATATGAATGCCATCCTGATATGTTAAATGAATTAGTGTATTCAAGATTTTCTTGTTGCACTGTAACTTTAATAGCTACGTGTGCTTTACTATCCGCACTAATATCTTCTACACTTATCACTTTTGCAAGGTTGACAAATACATTCATTCTTTGTCCACCACTACCTGACTTTAATCCCATTTTAGGCTCCTTTTGGTTCTCTGGTTTTTAACCGTTCATTCATTTGTTTGACTATTGACGTTACTTGATCTGCAGGGATCTTAGAATTAGACAGTAGTCCTTCTATATATTTTCTTTCTGGATCAGTTATATCTTTTGTTAGAAAAGATTCCAGCTCCAAAACAGATTCACTATCAGCTTTATTTGCAGATGATTGTTTGTCTATGGCGTTCTTGACTTCTTCAGCACTGGCTACAGAACCTTCTACTAAGATCCCTAACATTCCTAATGCTCTTCCTACTGCTGAGGTCTCTCCGTTCTCACAAGCATTGCTTATGTTTACCATTGACTTTTTATCGTCTCTATATTCGTCTGCATGCCCTGTTGCATACCATTCTGGCATATCATCGGGATCAGGCCATGCTGTGGCTTTAAAACAGTAATATCCTGATATAGAATCAATACTGTCTATTCTTTCGGTAGTAATCCTTCCGTGAGGATACTTTTCCCAAAAGACTCTGATGCGTTCATCAACCATAACATAGTCTTTACCTTTGATTCGGGTTTTCTTCATTGGCATTATTTGGTTTCTCCATCATTTAACATTCTATGCCACGCAGCTAATATTGCTTCTGCTTTTATTTGCCACGGGTTTTTTGGTTTCTTTCGTGGTCGCCCAGGGGACACTTTGTAGCCAGCGGCTCGTGTGGTTCCCTTGGGTCTACCTCTCTTCCTTTTCATTGGTTCTCCATTTTATTTAATATTGTGAACACAGCATTACAGTTTGCGATGAGAAACCCGAGGTAGGGGTCGTTGTGGGTTGTAATGCTGTGTTCAGCAATGTTATCTATGCTTCTGGTATAGTTGCTGGGACTGTTGAAATATCTAAAGGTCTTTCACCGTTAGTCATATTTTCTATATAGCCTTTAGTACGATATTTCTGTCCTACTAGAGCATTTACACAATATGCATTCCAATCAAAATCAGATACAGTTTGTTTCTTATGCCAGAAGTGACTAGTGCATGCATTTAACAGATCATAATGTGTGTATTTGCCTGCATTAGTTTCTCTTTCTTGTAGAAACTTATCTACTATTTTGCCCCAAGAGCTGCCAGGTAGTTTATCCAAACCATTCTGACGGATAAGTGACAGATCTTCTATTTTCATCTTCTGGGTAGTGAGTTGAGAACATAGTGCTGCAAACTCATCTAGTCTTTCGGGAAAGTGCTCAAGTAAAGCTGTAGCTTTTTGTACTTCTTCAGTCCAGTGCTCACTCTGCATAGTATGCTTAAATCTCCAGTTCTTAAAAAGGAAATTAGCTATCATACCATTAGAGCAAATGAGTCTTTTAATAAAACCCCACATTGCAGCTCTACGTGAACCATCATAACTGTTTTGAAACATCAAACCAGCTATTAAAGCATCACCAGCTTTTGCATGAGCAACTTCAGCTGAAATATCTGCAGTGGTCCAGGATTCTAAGAATACTTTACCATTGAAGAATGTTCTATCTAGTTGAAAGTCCATATTTGCAGCACTAGTAATATCATTTGCTACTTCTCTCATTTCTGCATTAGAGATAAGAAAGTAACTTTTACTGACATCACCAACTTCTTTCCATCCAGAATCAGATTTATTGTCTTCTATTTGGATACCATATCTACTAGACATAGTACCATCTCTTGATTCTAATGGTTCTTTTCTTATAGGAGCAAAGGGATTAAGATCCTCTTTACTACTCATTGGAATAAAATTGTCCATTATTCTCCTTGCAAGTAAGTTACGTGTTTATTGTTTTCTTTGAGTATTTCTGCCAGTTCAGATACTGCCGTTAGACTTGTATTTAAATGGTCTAACTTTTGACTAGCAGAATTAGCTATCTTGGCTACTGCTGTTTGTATCTCTCTGGCTTCTTTGATCTCTTGGTTCAGATCTCTTATCATTGCTATTAGTTCTAGCGTCTGATTTGATGGTTGCATCAATACCTCCGTTTAGTTGTACTTCATTGATTAAATCACGACCGCCAGAAAGGGCTATGTCAAAGAATTGTTTTCTGATAGTACTTCTTGTGTAGATAGTTTCCATACCATCGCAAGCAGTAACTAACCAATTTAAAGCAGAAAAGTAATTGTGACATAGCCTTTTCATGGCATCAAGTTCAGTCATGGAGTCTTTTCTTGTTGAGAGCATAATCAAAAAGAGCAACACGACCTGATTCTTTTATAGTCCAAGAACGCACATTAACAGATTTCATTTTCCTATACCAATTACTGTATTTATTTAGGTATCCAGATAATGCTCTGTTATTCATTGTTCGTATC
>CEPX01184782.1_pt1 | contig 14791 bp, 15 predicted proteins | sample 361361 | NCBI WGS metagenome assembly CEPX01 (sample SAMEA2619974, study PRJEB7988) | marine metagenome | biome: marine biome (ENVO:00000447); feature: mesopelagic zone (ENVO:00000213) & marine oxygen minimum zone (ENVO:01000065); material: "saline water (ENVO:00002010), including plankton... | reverse complement strand
CAGCATTCGCCATAGGCAGACAGGGAGACGGCGACTACTTCGATGGCAGGATAGCTCCCGTTATGGTTACCAAGGAGGTCCTGACCTCGGCAGAGCGCACCTGGTATTACAACCAGGGCAATGGCAGGGTCTACATGGACACCGGGCGCACAGGGAATGGTAGTGCTCTCCAGACCAATCTTGAGGCATACTGGGACCTTGATGAGGAGTCAGGTACCAGAACAGACGCCCACGGGGCCAATGATCTGACCGATAACAACACGGTTCTAGACGAGGCCGGTATCACTAACCGTTTGCTCTGGAGCGGAAGGCTGGATAAGATAATCCCTGCTGCTAATCTTGGAAGAATTCCCAGTGCTACCCTGACAGCGTTCGGAAACATAGCTACAGCGGCAGCAGCCAAGCCTAGAACCTCCAGAAGAACCTCTATTACCACAGGTGCAGCGGTAGAGGTGGGCCTAGACGATATTAGCTGGCCTGCTGCTACTACAGGGGCCAGGTCTATCGATACCGGCCAAACCACCATGGATAAATGGGTCTTCTCCAGTGCCGGTAAGACCAATGCTGTCAAGGAGTTCCAGAAGCTGGAGGAGACCGAGCTAGGTCTGTTCAGGGAATCAGAGCGGGATGATCTGGTATTCGAGGACCGCCACTATCGTCTATCGGGAGCCAGGCTTACCAGCCAGAGAACCTATGCCGATGATGGGACTGCCGGTGCCATCCTCTACCAGAAGATACCTCAGAATGACCCCGTAGAGGATGTCTACAATCGGGTCACAGCCCAGGTACCTAATGATTCTCTAGGGAGCCTAGCTACTCTCTGGACTCTCGGATTGACGGGGGCCAATTCCCCCTTGATAGGACCGGGAGAGACCCAGACCTTCATCGCCGAGTACCCTACCCCTTCTGCTACTAAAGGGGATATAGGAGCAGTTTGGACCACTCTAGTAGAGAACACCGATTACGAGGCCAACAGTGCGTCAGATGGTAGCGGGACAGACCTCAGCGGGAGCTTGACCATCACCCTGACCAAGGCCCTGGACCTAATGGTCATCCAGATGGCGAACGACCATGCCACCCTAAGTGCCTATATTACCCTTCTCCAGGCTAGAGGACAGCCGGTACAGGAGGGTCATCCCCAGAAAATAGAGGCCAAGGACCAGACTAGCATAGACACCTATGAGGAGCGTGAGTACCCCCTCCCTGCTAAATTCATCCCCACTGCTCAGGAGGCCATAGACCAGGCCAGATATGTCCTAGCTCTCAATAAGGATGTCTCCCCTAAGATGGGTCTGAGCTTCCTGGCCAGTGCTGACCAGGCTCACCTCAAGGAAGCGGGTATCAGGCGACTCAGTGACCGAATCACAGTGGAATCGGATGCTGCTACCAAGCTAGGAATCAGTGGAGACTTCTTTGTGGAGGGCATTCAGTACAACGTTAAGGATGGCGTGAGTATGGATGTAACCCTGGTCCTGAGTTCTGCAGAGAAGGTAGCTCTGGTTATAGTTCTAGATACCGGCCCTGGTCTAGATACCGGAATACTCGGATATTAGGAGGAGGTTACCATGTCTACCGGGGCATTATCCCCCGAGAAGCTGCCTGACATCATTATCACTCACAATACGGATAGGAGCAGGACCCATCCCGAATTGGGCTATAGAAGACACCTGCTCCTCTACCACATGAAGTCTGGCTTGGGTCTCCTCCCTCCACCTGAGAAGCATAAAGGGGGGGTCCTGGCCTGGATTAACGGGGGTAGGTGGGTGGTAGGGTGTGACATCTGCCGTACCGCTGTGGTGGCTGAGCCGACTGACCCTTGGTTCTGCTGCCCCTCCTGTGGCAGTGGGGGATATTGGAGAAGGGTAGTATTCCCGGTCAACAAGCAGATAATTGAGGCCCTGCTCCTGATGCGTCCAGGGTTCCGGCACTCGGCTCCCAAGCGTAACTGGGAGCTTCTGGAGTCCCTGGAGGACCTGAGGCGTCAGAATGTCCAGGCAGGGGATAAGGTAGACCAGCCGCCTAAGTCCCTGGATACCAAGAAGGAAACCCTGATTATAGAGCCTGGGGACGTGGCCAGCATCAAGGCCCCAGGTCTAGGGGAGGTGTAGATGGCTTATACAGCTTATAAAACCTGGACAGTGGGGGAAATCCTTACTGCTGCCAACATGAATGCCCAGGTCAGGGACAATGGCCTCCTAGGACCTGAGGCCCTGGCTACTGCTGACGGTGAGCTATGGGTGGCCACAGCAGCCAATGCAGGCCAGATGGAGTCAGGTGCTACCCTCAGAACTAGCATAGGGGTAGCTATCGGAACAGACGTTCAAGCCTGGGACGCATTCCTTGATGATATAGCAGCCTTGACAGACCCAGGGGCAGATCGAATACCCTTCTGGGATGACACAGCCGGAAACATCGTCTGGCTCACGGTAGGGTCCGGACTCACCATCACGGATACTACCATTGCTGCCTCTGCCGGCCAACTGATTCTCATTGGGACTGCTGCTGCTTCCGCCAGTGCTACCTTGGACGTAACAGGGCTAGATGAGACATACGATACCTACATGATTGCCATAGCTGACATCGATGTAGCAACAGATGGGGCAGAACCTTGGTTGAGACTTGGTGACTCTGGGGGAGTGGATAGTGGAGCAACTGACTATGAGTGGCATACTACGAACATAGTCACGAATGCCAACACCTATGCTGCTCATGCTTCTGGTGGAGATTCCAAAATCCAGCTTGCTGGTGGTGGTATTGGCAATGCCGCCGGGGAAGGCTTTGGTGGGGTCTACTTCCTCCATGTACCTGGTGATGCTGCTATGAGGCCAATGGTAACAGGCTCAGGAATGACTTTCACTGTGACCCCTGATGCACGAATCTGCCACATGGGCGGAATGAGGAGAGCAGTTCTGACCCTGGATAGGGTTCAATTTCTCCTAAGTGCGGGCAACGTCACTGCCGGCAGGTTGACAGTTCTTGGAATAAAACACGACTAGGCAGACGTAGGAGGAAACATGCTCAGATACCACACAATATCACGCCCTAGGACCTGGATTGAGGAGGTTAGGGTTAGACTCGAGGATGAGGATGAGGACACGGTCACCCCTGGGTACTGGCAGGAAACGTATCAGGAGAATGTCCCCTTTACTCCTGATGAGGAACTCGCCAGGGATGCTGAGGAAGTCCAGTCTGCTATTGATCAGAGAGCTAGGGAGATCGAGGAAGCGGACCTCAGGACCCTCAGAGAGAAGCTAAGGAATGACACCATGGATTTCGAGGAGCTCAAGGAGTATCTTCGGAAAGTCTCGTAGTCCGGTCGAGAGATAGGAGGCCAGCTATGCTGGAGCAGACAGACCGAGAACGCCTCGCCGTGGTAGAGAATGATGCTAAATGGGTGCGTGAGTCTCTTGACCGGCTCTGGACGTCCTACACCGACGGACTGGCAGCGCTGGAGCTATCCCAAAAAGAGCTTGTCAAGAGTCTAGATAAGCATCTGACCCATCACCGCCGAGGAAACGGAAACGGCGGTATCAACCTCAGTATCGGACGGGGCACAGCAGCTGTACTTATCTCTACCATCTTTGGCACCGGCGGGCTTCTTTGGGTTCTCCTAGGGCTGCCGGGAGTTACCTAGCCTGAGAGCCTCACTAGCATCCCCATAACTATACCCTTTCTGTGCATTCTCCCGCGCAATACTAGGGTCATTAGCTCCATAGCCGTAGTAGCTACCTGCCGGTCCTAAAGAGGCCTCTAGAATAGGCTGAGAATGCACGCTCAGTGAATATGCACCTACAACATTAGGACTCTGTCGGTTCCTAACTAGGTGTAAATCCCTAGGGATGACTGGCTTGAATCCCTTTAGCTAGACCACTAGAATGGATAGCATTTCATGAGCCATTCTAAGCTAGCTAGAGGAGGCCGGGTATGGAGCCAGCTGCCGGAAGTCTACAGAGATACCACAAAGACCATGGCCATGTAGACTGGGGGGCGATAACAAAAGAGGAAGCAAAGCTGTGGTTTAAGGCATATAAAACTGGAGAGTCTTTGGCTAGAGTGTCTGAGGCGTTCGGATTGCCGGTGTCAGGATTGCACCGGCTCTTTTTACGTCTCTTTCCGGAGGAGTATCGGGAGAGTCTTATTGCCCGGCGGCGACCGCCTAAATGGATGGTAGAGAAAAGAGCTTTTAGACATAGAGTGGCTGCCTATCTCTCAGGAGGTTATCTCGTTAGCTTTCCGGTGATAACCGTTCCGGGGCTCGATCTTCTAGCCACCCCCCGTCTATCAGGACGTAACTCATTGCCGGTGGACTGCCCGGTAGGTGTGTACTGTTCAGTGTCTGGCGTGATAGACCCGGAGAAAGCCAAACGTTTTCGGATAGCTTGTCGAGCCATTGGAGCAAGCGAATCTGTGGCCACAATCTTAAACGGCCGGGTATCTATCCGGTTACTAGACAGCCAGCTTGGGCTTCTGTGAGAGAAAGCGAGCTTCAAAATGAGGTGGTTAGACTAGCCATTCAAGCGGGCTGGAGAGTCTACCATAGTCGGGATTCTAAGCGCTTTCCGCACGGTAAGGGATTCCCCGACCTGGTGCTAGGCCGGGTGTCTCGGGAACCGCTAGTAATCGAGCTTAAAAGCGCTACCGGGAAGGTCGGAGATTTACAGCATTTATGGCTATCTTTCTTCGAGAAAGCCGGTATACCAACCTACGTATTCAGACCTAACGATCTGCCTACTATCAGGAGGATTCTAATGGACGGATCAGCCTCCCCTATTTCGGTGTATATCAGTCCGTCTCAGCTAGAGCAATTTCACTGCCGGTTAGCCTGGTGGTGGGGAACACGAAAGAAACTTCAATCTGTCCGGCTCCAGAAGCACTTGGAGCTAGGTACCGGTGTCCATCTCGGACTTCAACGGTACTATGCAGAGAACAAAAACCCGGTTAAGGTCTTCACCCGGTGGGCCGATAAACGGCTGGACGAGCTGGACCCGCAGTGGGATGAGGACATCCAAGAGATGATCCAGTTACGGACTCTTGGGATAGCGATGTTGGAGGGCTATCTTAAAGAATACCGTCGGAAAGAGCCTCTCAAGGCTGTTCTCGTAGAAGGTGAGATGAAGCGGAGGGTACCTAATCCGCTAGGTGAGCCGAGTAGCATAGCCGTGGTTACCCGGGTAGACACAGTTGTCCGGGACACCTCTCTAAACAAGCTGTTCATTCTAGAGCATAAGACGTTTACCCGGTGGGAGCCATCTCAGCTGGAACGAGACCACCAATTCGTGGCAGAGCTATGGGTGGCCCAACAGCACTTCAAAGAGAGAATAGCCGGTGTCATCTACAATGGGCTGAGAAAGCAAATTCCGAGCAACAGGGTGAAGAATCCGCTGTTCGAGCGCCGGTATCTCTATATCAATGAGAACCAGATAAAGGTATTTCTCCAGCGATGCTACTCGGTCGGACTCCAACTGCTGGCCGGGTATAAGGGTCATCTTGGCATCTATCCAGAGCCAAGTCTCTTTCGGTGCCAGCAATGTCCCTTTAAGGATCCGTGCACAGCCTTCATGAGAGGAGACGATTACCAGTACATTCTAGATAATCTCTACGAGAAGAAACCACCCTATGAGGAGAGAAACCGTGAAAACTCGTAAACCACCGAATTGGGGAGATACCCGGCTAAACGTTCTTATCTACTCACTGACCGGCGCCGGCAAGACCCATTTCTGTGGGACCGTCCAGAGGTGCCGCCAGGCGAGTCCTACCCTCGTAGTGGACTGCGCAGGTGGGATGACAACTCTAGCCGGACAGAATATCCGGATAGTGCATCCCGCGAATATGAGCGATATCCAAGAGGTGTATGACTACTTCCGCCATAGAAACTGGAGAAAAGGTAGCCAGGTCTACAAGTCTGTCTGCCTGGATGGCATTACCGGTATCAACCAAGAGCTCATCATGCCGTTGGTCAAAGAGGAGGGAGAGAACCCTTATGAGGACCTGGCCAGTGGAACCCCTGCGACACGGCAGGACTATCTGAAAAGCCATGAGGTTACACGCAGAACCCTGAAGGCTTTCCGGGACCTTTGCCAGCTCGATGAGCCGGAGAGGCGGATTCATGTCGTCATGACGGCCCTCGAGAAGAATGACGAGCGCCGGGAAATAGTCTGTCCGCAGCTGCCGGGAGTTCTCGGAATAGAGGTGGGCTCCTATGTGGATGTTCTAGCCCGTCTAAGTCTAGAAACTGTCGGAGAGGAGGACGATGATCGGCTAGAAAGATACCTACTTACCGAGGAGACGTTGGACGATTCCGGCCTCAAGATATTAGCCAAGAATAGAGGGAATCGGCTAGGAGCCGGTATGTGGAAGCCTACGATGACGAAGATAATTAAGAGATGGACCGCGGAAGGAGGAGAGAAGTGATGAGAGTTGTCATAATCGGTGCGGGACCGGCAGGGCTGCTGTGTGCAAACGAGCTTGTAGACCACTGTGAGGTAGAGGTAGTCGAGCAGGGACCCCCATTATCCGGCCGAAAATGCGATATGAAGTGCAGAGTATGTCCTTTTCCTCGCTACGGACTTTGCGCGGTGCTTCACGGGGAGGGAGGAGCCGGAGGGTACTCTGACGGAAAGGTAGGATTCGATCACCGGAGAGGTGTACAGCTTGATGGTAATACATTCCAAGAGGGAGCATTCCATAAGCGGGCCGATAAGCTCATGGCATTGCTGGAACGGTTGAATCCCTCTGTAAGAAGAATTAGTCCCGTATCTAGACCTGACTGGCTGACCGGCTCCCCTTTCGGATTCGAGTCCTACCCATTATGGCACTACGGAACCGACGGGATTAGAGTAACCATCCACGCATTGACGACAGAGCTTACTCGGAGAGGATGTCGATTTCACTACAATAACCGGAATGTTGCACCGGAGTCCGTTCTGCGGATGCTACACGGAGGTACGGAGGTTATTCTGGCTACCGGCTCTTACAATGTAGCTTGGAATGAATCGGTGGCACGACTTCTCAATGTCGGATTGAAGAACGGTCCTGCGGGAATCGGAATAAGACTGGAGGCAGAGGCCGGCTATCTTCAGCGGGCCTTGGACAGCTTCTACGATTTCAAGCTCCACCTGAAGTATAACGGTATTCGATTTCGGAGCTTCTGTGCTAATGGAGCCGGTGCGATCGTCAACTGCCGGCACTCTCTATTTCCAGATAGGCCGGTTATCACCGTAAACGGGCGGGCTGAGAGTAACCGAAAAGGACAGCCAAGAGCCAACGTAGCCATTATGGCTAAACTAGATAACGATGCATCTAAGTACGAAACGCGATTTCTTGTGGAGTCGATTTCGGCCCACGGCGATCTCCGCCCAATAGTCCAGTTTGCTAAAGAGTTCCTGGATCCCCGATACCGGGCAACCGAGATATCGGCACAGTCTGTAGGAACCAATCCAGATACCGTCAATGGACGTCTTCAGGATATGTGGCCGGACAGACTTGTAAGCGGGTTCAGAGAGTACCTAACGGAGCTTAACCATGTACTTCCAGGGTGTGTTACATCTCCGTCCAGCGTAATTTACGCTCCGGAGATAAAATACCATGGCCTGGAATGGCCGTTGGTCGAGGGATTCGGTGTTAGAGGTGTTCCGGGACTTCATATTGTCGGAAATGCCACTGGATATACCGACTCCTTTACCTCAGCAGCTGTTACCGGCATGGCCTGCGGAGAGTTCATCCGAAAGAGTTAGGAGGTGGTTACAGACTAGCGGCCCGGCAGCCATAATAGAGGAGAGTGTATGCCTAAGCTAAACTACAATCTAGACGATATACCGGATTCAATAATCATCCCCAATGGCCGGTATCGAGGGATTCTTCGGTCGGTGACAAAGGGGGATAGCTCTACCGGCAACCCAATGTTTACCTGGGTATGGAGAATCAAGGGCGGAGACCAAAACCGGCAGGAGGTCAGAAGCTGGACGACACTCCTACGAACCAATCTTACTCAGCTCAAGGAGCATCTTATTGCTCTTGGGGTGAAGGGAAAAATTCGGGGCTCCACCGATGACTTCATTGGGGGCGCGGTGTGCCTGGTGATGGGTACTAGACAGGGCGTTAACCGGATGGGGGAGAAGTCTACCTTTTCCACCGTTCTTGGAGTGCTCCCCATCAGCAAGCTGAAGAAGGGAAAGGTCTCATCTACCTCAGCTAAGAAGCGCCGGCGGCCGGTAGACGACGATGATGAGGATGAAGATGACGGTCTTTTCGGCGAGGATGAGGACGAAGAAGATGAGGATGACGACGAGGATGACGACGATGAGGACGAAGACGATGACGATGAGGAGGAGGATGAGCCGAAACCGTCGCGGCGACAGCGGTTAAAGGAGCAGGCAGCGAAGCAACGAAAAGAGAAAGCTCGCCGGGCCAAGAGACGAAGGGACGAAGAAGAAGACGATGAGGATGAGGACGACGAGGATGACGAGGATGATGACGAGGATGAGGACTAACCGACCCATTCTCGACATAGCTCTCGACTATGCCACGCTGGGGTGGGCGGTTCTGCCGGTGCATACCGTTATCCGCGGGAAATGTACATGCGGGCGACAGGAGTGCTCTACCCCGGGAAAGCATCCGAGGGTTTCCTGGCGGGACTTCTCGGAAACTGCCCCATCAATAGCCCAAGTTAGAACATGGTTCGACGATGACTTCTATGGCTCTAATCTGGGGATGGTAACTGGGGCGGCCTCCGGTCTTTTGGTAGTGGATTGCGATGGTCTGGAAGGTATTGAAGCCATAAAGAGTCTAGACCTACCGGAGCACACACTCACTGCCTCTACCGGAGGAGGCGGACTCCATAAATTCTATCGACTAGAGGGGTCCGTGGTGCCGTCTCGGAGAGGAGCACTTCGAAAGGTGGATATTAAGGCCGAAGGTGGCTTTGTAGTGCTCCCTCCGTCTCTTCACGCGTCGGGTCGTAGATACCGGTGGAAGTATTGGATTAAGCCGGTCACTTGCGATCTCGGTCCTCTAGCACAGCCGGATTCCAGACCTTCGGAGGGAGAGCCTAGCTGGCACATGGAGCTAATAAACGGAGTAGAGGAGGGCTCTCGAAGTATGGCTGCCGCTAGATTGGCAGGTCGATATGCGAGCCTTGGGCTGTCTCCGGAGGAAATCTGGCTCATCATGATAGGTTGGAATGCCAGTAACCGGCCTCCTCTAGCCAACAGCGAGTTAAGAGGTACTGTAAGGTCTATCGTAACACGGCACAGAGAGGAGGGAGGAGACAAAGAAATAGAGTCGATGGATGAGCTTCTCGAGAGTATTCGGCGGGCTTCCGGGGAGGATATCTATGCCTAGACACTACGACCTTCCGACAGTTTCTACAAGGGAGGTGACAAGACTTCTAAGCATAAACCTTTACACCGTATACGACATGCTCCGAAACGGTAGACTTAGAGGCTACAAACGGCGAGGTAGATGGTATATCTATCAGACATCGGTCCAGGTAGTCCTGGAGACTCCAAAAATTTAGAGGAGAAACGTAATGGACTTGGCATGGGTAATTTTTTGGGCACTAGGAATCTCTATCAGCACCGGCTTGGGTGCCTACGTAGTCCGGTATCATCGGGACCTCGGACTTCCGATACTGATGACCTTCTTTGCCATCTATATCGTAGGTGGCAATATTCTGGTTCCCCGGCTGGTATCTCTGGATATGGCTGTCACTACTCAGGTGCTGACCAGCGGCAGCATTATCTGGCCATTTACAGCACAGCTATCAGATATGATCAACGAAATCTACGGTCGGAATAAGGCCTATATCTCCATTGGAATGGCCTATCTAGCCAACCTGATGTTTGTGGTCTTTGTCTACACAGCTATGCAGGCTACTCCACTTTGGGATGGGCCGAGGGAAGCCATCTGGCAGGATTACTTTGGTGCGGCGCCTAGAATCCTCTTGGCCTCCGGTATCTCTTTCATGATAACTAATGGACTAGACGCCACCCTGTTCGCCATTCTCAAACGTAAGTTTCTCCAGTGGGAGAGAAACGCTCCCTGGCCGGCATTTCTTGGACTGGCCTCTGCCCGAAGTACTGTCACAGACGTAATCAGCCAGGCCATGGACCCCTGGATATTCCTCCATCTGGCCTTTATCGGAACGATGCCGGAGTCGACTATCGTAGCCATAGCCACGGGCACGATGTGGGCCAAGATAGTCCTGTCTGCTGCCGACGTTCCCTTCTTCACCGCTTTCAAAGCTCTAACCCGAGATGTGAAAAGAGACTTCTAGGCAGAGCTATTCAGCTAGCTAAGGAGAGAGTATGTATCTCGTTCAGGCCAGTCTGCTAGGTACTAACTGTCGGTATAACCAGAGAAATAACTACGATCAGCCGGTAGTGGACCTGGCCAGACGCTATCGGATGTTTCCGGTTGTGCCTGAGATGTTAGGGGGGATGGGGCGACCTTTCCCCCCAACAGAAATCGTAGGCGGCACCGGAGTCGATGTACTAGAGTACCGTGCTCGGGTCAAGGACAAAGACGGTAATGATTACACCCGACAGTTTCTATTCGGCTCCGAGGAAACGTACTATCTGTACTGTCTCCTAGAGGCCAAAGCCGTCATCTTCCACGATAAGAGTACAAGCTGCGGAGTTCATCGGATTCACAATGGTCAATTCTCTGGAACGCTAATAGCTGGCGAGGGAGTCACTACGGCGTATCTCCGGCAGCGGGGAGTGCCTGTATACTGCCAATGGCATCTTCCGTCGATGGAAACTCTGGAGCTAGACCATGCCCAGAGAAACCCCCTTTGCCAGCCAAGGAGCTAGATATGTCTGAGAAGGAACCGCGTCCGGCGGTCTTACCGGCTACGACTACCCGTCTTCCTACCGGCTGCGGCAGCATGTACATTATCTGTACCTGGAAAGATGGGAAGATGTTCGAGGTCTTCGGTAACCTTGGAAAGGCCGGAGGCTGCCAATCCTGCCAGTCGCAAGGGGTCACCCGGTGTATTACGGTCGGACTTCGGCACGGGGTTCCGCCGGAGGAGTTCATTCGGCAGCTAGCAGACCTATCCTGCCCAGAGCCCCACTGGAATACAGACGGTACGGCCGTCCGTAGCTGCCCGGATGCCATCTCAAAGGGAATGAGAATACTTCTGGACGGAGGTCCTCCCGATGGAACAGGTATCACTGAGCAACCTAGTCCGAGCAGCCCGACTGGAGACACCGGAGCAAGTGACGAAATTCCACGAGCTGAGAGAGAGCTCGTTCCGGTTAGCTAAAGACATCTACGCTAGCCGAGAGGCCAGCTACAACGTAGACCATGAGTCCGTTGAGGAGATGGTGTTCGGACCCGTCTCTCTAGCGTCTGAGCTATATAAGAGGATGGCCCGGATGGCTGGATTGCTTACTCCCCTCCGCACCGAACCTCTGCGGGAGATAGACCTATCCCGCCTCATAGACCTATGCCTGGACTCAATAAACTACGCGAGCTGGCAGTACGCGCTACTAATGGCAGCAGTAACTGAGCTCAATGGGAGAGAATATGTACCACAAAATAGCGACTCTGGTTCCGGTAGCCCACTTAGACCTGATAAAGAATGACAGCTACTTCATGGCCCTAGCCCATGTAGCTGAGAATGATAACGAGTACCTGGACTTCTTCAGAGACATGGCCCATGACGGTCGGACTGTTATTCTAGACAACTCCGTCGTGGAGCTAGGGGAGCCAATGCCGATAGCCCATCAGCTGACCATGGCCAACTATATAGGCGCCGAGGAGCTCGTACTTCCAGACTACTTCGAAGATAATCGCCGAACGTTGTATGAGTCTCTAAAGGCGATGACATTTCTCCGCGATCAGCGGTACGCCGGAAGAACGATGGGGGTACCTCAAGGAACGTCCCGACGGTATTGGGAGCTATGCGCTAGAAAGATGATCGAGGCCGGAGTTGATACTATCGGAGTCTCCTATCGATACACCGAAATGTTCGGCGGAAGCCGTCTAGGTGCGGTTGAGTGGTTAGATGGATTCGATGTAGGGATCCATCTGCTAGGATGCAGTGCCGACCCGGCAATGGAGGTTGCACCGGCTCTCCTTCGAGATAATGTCCGCGGAGTAGACAGCTCCTCTCCGAGCATCTATGCCCATCACGGACTTCCGTATACCGGTAAAGGTACCCGACCGATGAGGACTAACGATTTTCTTACGGACCGCTACGACGTTTCCCTTCTAGCTTCCAACATAGCTACGTGGCGGCATAGGTGCCAAAATGGTTACCGCATTAGCCCATCGCGCTAGCAGCCGGATAGTCCCAAAAGAGTCCGAATGCCGGGGATGCCCGCTAGCAGGATATCCCTGCGTGCCGGGACACGGATACTCCGACAGTCCGGCTATCATGTTCGTGGCAGAAGCCCCTGGGGAGAATGAGGTCAAAGAGGGTATCCCGCTGGTAGGCAGAGCCGGTCAGTTTCTCCGGCAGGTCATTAGAGACTTGGGGCTGCCGGACGATCTCTGCTATTACACCAATACCTGCCTATGTCGGCCTCCTAACAACCGCGTGCCAACAGCTTTAGAGATAAAGCATTGCTCCAAGAGACTGATTCGAGAGCTCACAGCTATCAAGCCGAAGCTCGTGGTAGTGATGGGGAACACCTCGGCTCACGCACTGGGCCGGTTTACGAGGGGGATTAGCTCTGTCCGGAGTAAGTACCGGAAACTCGTTCTCCACCCCTCAGAAACGACCATGGGCTTACTAGCTACCTACCATCCCTCAGCAGTGCTTAGAGACCCGGATAAGTACCGAGACTTTCTAGAGGACCTTGATAGAGCTATCCGGATAGCAGTCCACGGAGAGGCCCCGTTGGTCTACCCACCTACCGAGACTTACCAGATGGTCACTAACCAAGCTCAATTTGACTGGCTAGTCGACGTCATGTCAGAAGCTAAAGTAATAGCAGTCGACCTAGAGACCCGGTCGAAGAATTTCCTTTCTGATGATATCATCTGCTGCGCATTCAGTTGGTCGAGAGGGAACGCAGTCTCTATGGACTGGGACCTCGTCAGACACTCCAAACGTAATATGCGGAAACTTAGGGAAATACTTGAGACTATTCCCGGTAGCTACCAAAATGGGTCTTTCGACGTTCCCTGGTTGTGGACCCAAGGAATAGAACCGAAATACAGCTTCGACCCGGAGTTGGCCCACTGGCTGCTAGACGAGCGAATGGGGGGTCATTCGTTAGCGGCCATGGCTACACAGTATTATTGGGCTCCAGACTACAAGGGAGCGTTCCGGCGGCGGTTCGGACTAGGCCGGTATATAGCCGACGAGGAGCTATTCGGCAATCTGTTCTCTGCTATCCCTCTCCCGGATATGATGCTCTATAATGCTACGGATGCAGACTACACCTACCGGCTGACCATAGACCTCGCCAAAGGATGTCGGGAGCAAAATCTGCTTCCTCTACATAAGCTGCTTCTGAGAACCACAGTCGCTTTTGGCGAGCTCAAACGGGACGGAATGCTCATCGACCAAGAGTACCTTACCAAGCTGGACGAGAAGTTCGATCGAATAATCCGACGAGCTAAGAAGCGACTGGACCACTATGCACCAGATGTCAATGTAAACAGTCCTAAGCAGCTAGCCGTCTATCTATTCGATGAGCTCAAGCTCAAGCCCTTCGGCGGAGTTAAAGCTGACGGCCAAGGAATACCGGAGGACATAATCTCTGAAGAGATAGGTACCGTAACAGACCCAGACGCCATTGACCATTGGCAGTCTGCTCGGATAGGACTATATGAAGGGGCTGGTACCTCAGCTTCGGGTAGAGGACTCTCCTCTCGGAGCACCAGTGCTTTTATGCTCTTTTGGCTGGCCCAGCAACACGAGTACCCTCGGATGTTGATCGACCATAAAAGAGCGCTCAAGAGAAAGAAGACGTACTGCGGGAATGTTTGGAAACACATGTGGCCGGATGGCCGGATACGGCCCGACTACCGGTTAGCCGGAACGAAGCATGGCCGGTATAAGACAGGGACCCCAACGATCCATCAGCTGCCTAACGGTCCAGAGATATACAATGTCTACATGGCCGACCCGGGATGGGTCATTCTCCATGCGGACTTTAAGCAAGCGGACATGAGAATGATGGCCCACTTCTCTGGGGATGAGCGGCTGATGGAATGGCTGAAGGGCGACCCCCATACAGCTGTAGTGAAAGACATCACCGGCATGACCGATAAACAGCTCGCGGCCCTCGATCCGGCAGACCTCAAGCGGCGCCGAATGGCTGCTAAGATGATTAACTTCGGCATTCCATATGGACGCAGTGCTCGGAATCTAGCCCCTCAGCTAGGCATATCCGTTAAAGCTGCCGCTAAGTACATCAAGCTCTACTGGCAGAAGCTGCCGGTACTTAAAGCCTGGATAGATAGCCGGGAGGCTCTTATCCGGCGGGACCAAGAGGTAGTTAGTCCATTTGGAAACAAGAGAAGGTTCCCCCTAATCACTAGCCGGAAGCATAGCTCGGAGTGCGGCCGGTTAGCTGTCAACTTCCCGATCATGGCTGCGGTAAACTACATAACTACGGTCGGCCAGCTAGACTCTATCACGGCCCTTAGAGAGGCCGGCATACCGGTAAAGGTCTGGCCCCATATCCATGATTCCTTCAATCTGCTAGTACCGATTAGCCGGTGGCGAGAAGCTGTCCCCATTATGGCCAAGGCCATGATAGAGTCTCCGTGGTCCGTGGATATCACAGATGTCGAGTTTCCTCCGGAAGTCTCGGCCGGTACTCGTTGGGGG
>CEPX01187934.1_pt1 | contig 14803 bp, 18 predicted proteins | sample 361361 | NCBI WGS metagenome assembly CEPX01 (sample SAMEA2619974, study PRJEB7988) | marine metagenome | biome: marine biome (ENVO:00000447); feature: mesopelagic zone (ENVO:00000213) & marine oxygen minimum zone (ENVO:01000065); material: "saline water (ENVO:00002010), including plankton... | reverse complement strand
GTGAGCCTTTACCTCACCAACAGCCTAATCAGCCGCCGACTCATCTTATGGCGTAAACTTTCAGAAATAAAACATTCCAGTTTTTATTTCTTATCCGGTGTTAGCCACAGTTTCCCAGTGGTTATTCCAGACCATAAGGCAGATTATCGACGTGTTACTGAGCCTTTTGCCAGTGTCCCGAAGAACCCTTGACTTGCATGCCTAAGTGGAATCCCAATAGCAGCGACCTCCCGCAGGATCAACGGGAATTATTGTAGGCCGACATGAAATTATATATTGACATTGCGCTTTTACAAAAAAGCTTCTATATTCTACCATATTTTATCCTTACTCATACTTTTGTAAGCACTCATTACCACAGCAAGCTCATCATGATTCCGAGCATGTGTTGTTAACTTTGTTATAAGATAACTATGAAAAGAAGTGATATATTTGAAAATCCCCTTCAACACCAAAAACCACTGCAATAATTTATTGTACCATTTTGTTATTTTCTCACGTGACGTAATTGACGATTGCAATTCTATATAAACTTTTCTCTATCCCCCATTATTTAGCTCTACGCCTTCGTTTTTCTTTTTTCATACGCTTTCGTTGCCACTTCCAGCGCATCTGATTTTTTTTCTTCCAACGGCGTGAACTTCGTTTCATTTACTTCAACTTTTGTAATAATCGCTTTTTAAACCTTGTGGTTACTTCTAGAAAGGAATATTGACATACTTATAAGGGAAGAGCTGTTTTGAAGGCATATGGGAATTTTTCATCCAAGCATTCCAGAGGTGAGCTGGCTGGATAATGTTAGTTTAATAATTACTGTTGTGGCTGGTATTAATTGGGGATTATTTGCTTTTGCTGATATTAATTTAGTTACACATTTTGTTGATAATTTGTATTTACATAGATTTATTTATGGTATTATAGTTTTAGCATCACTTAAGTTACTGTTTGTCTGGAAAAAATGTTTAGCATGTTCTAAAATATCAGTAGATTAGAGTGACTGTAAATAATGCACTGCTTGTTTAATTTTTGCAATTTCTTGATTGTTTTGGAATTTTTTTCCAGCTATCTCTAAGATGTTTAGTGCTTCTTTGAATTGTTTCAATTTTGTGTAGCACATAACTAACCCAACATAAGTTTTTATGTTGTTCTCATTGAATTCTAGAGACTTTTTGAAACAAGTGATTGCTTTTTCATACTCTTGTTTGAAACTAGAATAAATGATTCCCATATCCCTATAGACTTTAGCTTTATTAGTGAAGAGATCAATCTTTTCTTCATAAATTTTTAAGTATCTTAACTGCTTTTCTTTTTGATCTTGCTTTTCAAATTGGTAATGGTGAATGAAGAGATTAGTCTTTTTAATTTTGTTTTTATCTTGAATTGAAGCATCAACAGATTCGTGGACAGGATTAGCAAACTTAATATTTTGGTGGTTTTTGAATAAACGAATAATGTTGCATGAAATGTAGCCTTTGAAACCTTTAGATTCTTTAGAAGGATTTGTAATTGGAGTAAAAGAAAATTGTGAAGAGTCATTAGTATAACTAGCTTGCATTAAAGAATAAGCAACATAGTTTGAATCTTGAATTAATTCTTTAATAGTGGAATGATCTTTTGAAGAAATAACCTCATCAGCATCTAAAATAAGAATCCAATCCTTAGTAGCTTTTTGGAGAGTGAAGTTTCTGGCTTCAGCAAAATTATTATCTAAAGATCTAGAAAAAACTTTATCAGTGAACTTTTTAGCAATCTCTACAGTCTTATCAGAAGAATTATCATCAACAATGATGATTTCATCAACCAAACCTTTGACAGAATTAAGAGCTTGCTCTACAAAAGCTTCCTCATTTCTAGTAAGCATACAAAGGGAAATTGACATATTTAAACTCTTAATAAATTTAGTTCAATAAATATTCTTAACAAAACTCTCTGTTTAGTGATTTATAACCTTTTCTTATCTCTCCAATAATAACACAATGTTTATATAATTTCTTTCCTGTACTCCAACTCATGGGAAAAAAAGTAACAAAACCAGTCATAGAACTCAAAAATGTGTGGAAAACCTATGATATGGGGGAAACAAAAGTCCATGCACTCAGAGGAGTGTCTTTAAAGATAGAAGAAGGAGAATTTGTAGCAGTAGTAGGACCAAGTGGTAGTGGAAAAAGTACTATGATGCACATAGTGGGATGTTTAGATGTACCATCAAAAGGAGTGGTTTCATTAAATGGTAGAGACATAGCAACATTACATGAATCAGACTTAGCACAAACAAGAGGCAAAAGTATAGGATTTATTTTTCAACAATTCAATTTACTTCCAATGCTAACAGCAGAAGAAAACGTAGCATTACCAATGTTATTCCAAGGAATAAACAGACAAAAACAATTACAACAAGCACAACAATTATTGAAACAATTAGGACTAAGAGATAGAATGGATCATAAACCAACAGAATTAAGCGGTGGACAAAGACAAAGAGTCGCAATTGCAAGAGCCTTAGCAAATACGCCAAATGTAGTGTTAGCAGATGAACCAACAGGAAACTTGGATAGCAAAACAGGAAAAGAAGTAATGGAAATATTAGCTGATTTACACTTTAAAAAAGGAAAAACAGTAATTTTAGTAACACATGATATAGATTTAGTGAAACACGCAGAAAGAGTTATTTATTTAAAGGATGGAATGATAGAAAAGATAAAGAGGAATGGCAAAAAATGAAAAAAATATTCTTATTAGTACTACCATTATTACTTTTTTCAAGCATTGTAGCTGCACAATCACTCTATGTAACCATGGTCAACCAAGATCCAGACCCAGTAAGAGCAGGAGAAGTAGTAGAAGTAAGATTCAAAATAGAAAACTTATGGACAACAACAGAAGAAAATGTCTTGCTTGAAATACAACCAGAATATCCCTTTACTCTTTACTCAGGAGATGCACTAAGAGAATTAGGTATTATAGTAGGCAGATCAGATTTTAAAGAAGCAACAATAGTAGACTTTAAACTAAAAGTAGACTCAAATGCAGTAGATGGAGATCATGCAGTCAAACTCAAACTAACAAAAGGATCAGCAGAATGGACTTACGATGACGACTTCTATATAGACATAGAAAAAGAAGAAATAAATTTGAAAGCATACGTGAGATCAAGTGAACTCATAACTAGTGGCAATAAAGGAGCCATAACACTAGAATTAGCAAATGCAGGAGAAAGTGATATTAAATTTTTAGAACTAGAACTTTTACCTTCACAAGACTATAAACTCTTATCAACAAGCAACTATGTTTACCTAGGAGACTTAGATTCAGATGATACAGAATCAGAAGACTTTGAAATATATGTAAATAAAGAAATCTCAACAGTGCACTTACCTATTAAAGTAGAGTATGAAGTTCGTGACACCAATTACAAAAAAACCTATAATTTAGAACTAAACTTATTAACAGAAAAAGAAGCAACAAAACTAGGGTTAATAAAGAAAAATAACTTGAATACTATACTCATAACTATAGCAGTAATCCTCATAGGTATTTATACTTATAGAAAAATCAAAAAACGAAAACAATGATCCAAGACTTTATTCGTCTTGTTTACCTTTCTTTAAAAACTAGAAAACTCAGAAACTGGCTGACCATGGTTGGCATATTTATAGGTATAGCAGCAGTAGTTTCCTTAATAGGATTAGGAGAAGGGCTACGAGAAACCATAGCAGGACAATTTGACTTCTTAAGTGTAGATGTTTTAACCATACAAGCATCAGGACTACGAGCAGGACCACCAGGAACAGGAGTAGTAGAACCATTAACAAAAGATATGGTGGAAGACTTAGAAAAAATAACAGGAGTAGACCTAGTAATTGGCAGATTAATAGAAAGTACGAAGTTAACTTTTGCAGGAAGATCAGACTTCACGTTTGTAGCAAGCATGCCAGAAGACAAGAAAAGTAAAGAGTTGCAGAAAATAGCACAACTTGAGTTAGCAGAAGGAAGAATGATTACTAGTCGTGATATAGGGAAAGTAGTGTTAGGACATAAATATGCCATAGGAGATAGATTTAGTAGACCAATAAGACAAAGAGACAAAGTGCTAGTAGCAGATAAAGAATTTGAAGTAGTAGGGTTGTTGAAAAAGAAAGGAAGTTTTGTTGTAGACAACGCAATCTTAATGGAAGAAGAAACCATGAGAGAACTCTATGACGTGCCAGAAAAATATGGTGTAATCTTAGTGAAAGCAAACAAAGGAACATCATTGGAAAAACTACAAGAAAGAATAGAAAAATATTTAAGAAAAGAAAGAGATGTAGATAAAGGAGAAGAAGACTTCACAGTAGAATCACCAGAAGCAAACATAGCAACATTAAACTCAACACTCTTTGCAGTACAACTCTTTGTGTATATCATAGCAGCAATCTCTATAGTCATAGGAGGTATAGGTATAATGAACACTATGTACACTTCAGTGTTGGAAAGAACAAAAGAAATAGGCATAATGAAAAGTATAGGAGCAACAAATGGTAATATTTTTACATTATTCTTTTTAGAATCAGGATTCTTAGGAGCCATAGGAGGAATAATTGGCATTTTATTAGGAGCAGGATTAGCACATGGATTAGCAGCTATAGGTAGAGCAGTATTAGGAACTTCATTACTAAGTGTTAGTTTATCTCCATTATTATTACTAGGAGCATTACTCTTTTCTTTTGTAATCGGAACAGTAGCTGGACTATTACCAGCACATCAAGCATCAAAATTAAATCCCATAGACGCATTACAACAAACAAAATGATAAGCAAAGATTTACTAAAATATTCATTGCACGCATTGTGGCAGAGAAAACTAAGAAGCGTCTTAACAATAATTTCAATCTTTATAGGTATAACAGCAATTTTTACATTAGTAAGTTTTGGTCAAGGACTCTCAAGCTATGTAGAAGACATAGCAGAACAAATGGGGACGGATAAATTGATAATTCAGCCAAGAGGTTTTGGTTTTGGAGGACCACCATTAGATAGCAATGTAAGATTGGATAAAAGAGATTCAGATTTTGTAGAAAAGGTTAATGGAGTATCAGAAGCAACAGGAATGTATGTTCTAAGTGGAGAAATAGAATTTGAAGATGTAAAAAAATTTGCTTACACTTTTGGATCAGACTTTAAAGAACATAGAAAATTAATTGATGAGTTATACACACTAAAAATAGAACAAGGAAAACCACTAAGAGGGAAAGAAAAAACAAAAATAGTTTTAGGAAATAATTATCTTTACCCAGACAAAGTCTTTGCAAGAGGAATGAGAGTAGGAGAGAAAGTAAAGCTTAACGGAATAAAGATGGAAGTAATAGGGTTTTATGAAAAGATGGGCAATCCAGTAGATGATAGAAATATTTACATGACAGACAAAGCAGCAGAAGAATTGTTTGAAGTAAAAGATTACCAATTTATATTAGTAAGAGCAGCACCAGGGAAAAATCCAACACAATTAGCAGAAACAATACAAGAAAAGTTAAGGAAACATAGAAATCAAAGATCAGGACAAGAAGACTTCCAAGTACAAACATTTGAACAATTACTAGAAACATTTACCTCAGTGTTGAACATAATAAATGTAGTGTTAATCTTAATAGCATTAATATCTATCTTTGTAGCAGCAGTAAATATCATGAATACCATGTATACTTCAGTATTAGAAAGGACAAAAGAAATAGGAGTAATGAAAGCAATAGGAGCAAGAAATAGTGATATCTTATTTGTCTTTGTACTAGAATCAGGATTATTAGGATTATTAGGAGGAATATTAGGGGTGTTAGCAGGTTATAGTATAGCTTTGTATGGAGGAAAAATAGTCTTGCAAGCAGGCTTTGGCATCTTACAACCAATCTTTACTTGGCAATTAATAGTAGGTTGTTTACTCTTTGCATTTGTCATAGGATTACTATCAGGATTATTACCAGCAAGAAGAGCGAGCAAATTAAACCCAGTAGATGCATTACAGTATGAATAGTAATTACTTCTCAGTGATTAAAATAGAAAGACTTATAAAGAGGGAATAGACTAAAAAAATTAGAAAAATGGCAAAAAAAGGATTTACTAAAACACATGGAATTGTTCTTGGAACAACCTTAGGAGCTATAGCATTAGTTGCAGGAGTGAAAGAAATCTATGAATGGATGAAACCAACCCCAGAACATTATTCTCAAACAATTGATGGTCAAAAAATAACTTATGACATGAATGGCTCAGCAGCAACAATGATCTTTAATAAAGGAGAAGAAAAAGGGAGAATAACTTGTGAAGATACAGATTTAGATGAAAAAATTGATACGATTATAACTACAATGATGGTTCAAGGAAAATATACTTTTAAAGAACCAGTTAACACAACATATAAAAAAACAAATAAAGATCACCAACCACTCTTTGCAGAAATGCAACCAAAATACTCTAAAAGTCTCAAAACATTAAGAGATGCATATACAAAAAAACAAGAAGAAGAACGGAAAAAAACTGAGGAAGAAACAAAAAAATCAGTAAAAAAAGCATTGGAATTTATTAAATAAAATAATTATTTTCTTTTTCCACAAGCTTCAACAAAAAACAATACCTTTAAAAACAAACTAATAACTTCTTTTGCCACCATGCCTTCAGACATAGAAAACACTTTTGCATTAGTAAACATGAAAGATGTACAAAAAGCATCATCTATTTTGCCTAGTGTACTGACTGATTTATTAGAACATTCTCTAACAGATAATGCAGTAATAGTGGGAAAATGGAAAGAAGAACCTTTTATCCAAATCCATCATCCACGAAAAATAGGTCTTCAAGCATCCTTAGATCTACAAGATGAATACAATGTTGTTAATTTATCAAAACTTTTAGTCTTTCTTTATAATCAAGTAGGTCGTAACCTATTTTCTCAACATACTATTTTACAACAAAACAAAGAAGTATATATACAGCAACACCAAATACCACATATTCTTGACTCTATAGATGCATTAGTAGATTATGAAGGGCCACTTCCTTATTATGTACATGTTCATACACCAGCATACTCTCTTGATAATCTTTCAAATAACTGAAAAAATTATCTAAATTTTCTAAGATCTCTTTATATGTTCTAAAGCAAATTCTAAATCACTATTAACTTTTTTTCCAGGATTAAACAAATTATCAGAATCAAAAATATCTTTAACTTCTTTAAACAACTTACACATTTTAGTGCCATACATCTGTTTTAAATAAGGACTACGAATTAATCCATCATTATGTTCACCAGTAATAGAACCCTTCATTTTTAACACTAAAGAATACACTTCCTTAGAAACAATAGGAATCTTCTTCCGTTCATTTTCATCAGCCAAATTCATTAAAGGAATAATATGAAAATTCCCATCACCAACATGCCCAATAATAGTATACAATAAATCATGCTTTTCTAAAATCTTAATTAATTTAGGAAAGAATACTCTTAATTTATCAGGATGAATAACGAAATCATCAATAAAAGGAGCAGTTTGCTTATTTTTCACTTTATGGCGAAGCAAATTAAAACTCTCTCTACGCACCAACCAATACTTCTTGATAGTTTGAGGATTAGCAATCATTTTAGATTTGACGTTCAAATTTTTTAATTTAGAAGAAAGTATTTGCATCTTCTTATCCACAGCTTCCTGAGAATCCTCTTCAAACTCCACTAATAACGTTAATTTAGGAATACCAAACGTTAAAGCTAACCAGAATTCAGGAAGAAAACTCCAAGCTAAAGAAAAAATGTTTTTAGCACCCATCAACTTTAGAAAACCAGGGAAAAACTTTAAAGCTAATTTCAAAGAATGATCATCAAAAGATTCAAAACTAGAAGGAGAGAAAGGTAACACTTTATGCACAATATCAACAACAGGCTTTAAATCCTTACAGAAGATAACAACTAAACCAGAATATTTTTTCTTTTTAATCAAACGAAAAGTTCCCTTAGTAATAATACCTAAAGTTCCTTGAGAACCAACAAACAACTTAGTTAAGTCAAAAGTTTTTTTATCCCAAATATCCCACAAATTATAGCCACTAGAATTCTTAGACACCTTAGGTTTGGAACGCTTTATGAAAGAATAATTTTTGTTAATTAATCTATACATCTTTTTGTATAGTTTTCCTTCAAAATTCTTAAGTTGTAACTTTTTTTGTAATTCTTTTTTGTTCAAAGGTTTGAAAGTATATTCTTTCCCATCACTTAAAACAACTTTTAAGTTAGTAACATAATCAATAGTCTTGCCATACTTTAAAGACTTTTCTCCACCAGCATTATTAGCCACCATACCACCAAGAGCACATAATTCACGAGAAGCAGGAAAAGAAGGCAGTAATAAATTTTGTTTTAAAGTCACTTTTTCAAAATCACAATAAAAAACACCAGGCTGAGCAGAAATATGCTTGTTTTTAACTTTACCAACTCTATTTAATTTCTTAGTAACATCAACAATAATAGACTCATTTAAAGGACCACCACTCATATCAGTACCAGCAGCACGAACAGTCAAAGAAAGTGAAGGATCATGATTCTTCTCTTTACTAACAAACTTTACAAGCTTCTTGATATCCTCACTATTTCTTGGGAAAACAACAGCTTGAGGAGTAATTTCAAATAAACTAGCATCATGACTATATTTAGTTAAAATCTTCTGGTTAGTAGCAATCTCTCCACGAAAAAACCTCTTTAATTCTTTATTTTTTTTTAACATCAGCCTTTATCATCTTAATAATTTCGGGAAATTTAGTTATTTCAAAATGACCTTTTATGTGAGGGAAGATAACAATATTAGGATTTTTTAATTTATGAGCATACTTTTTAGCATGAGAAACAGGAACAACTTTATCCTTTTTAGCAAATAACAAAGTAAGCTTTTTAGCATTCTTTTCAAGCGAAGACAAATTTGCTTTCAATTTAAAACCATCAACTAAATCTTCATCAGGTAAAGAATTATCAAAAGGTGGACAAATTAAATAAGTAGCTAAAATCTTTTTAGGAAATTTGTGTTCAGATAAATATTTTGCAAGAAAAATACCACCTAATGAAGAACCAATTAAAATAAGATTATCTTTTAGCAAAGGGAAATATCTTTTAAAATGAATCTTCCAATCTTCATATTGTGCATTATCTTGTAAAGGCATACGTGGTTTAATAATTTCAAAACTCTTCCCTAATTGTTTCTTTAAATAAGCACCATGCCATCTTACTTTTTCTTTAGTAGTTATCTTTCTAGTTTTTAAAAAATGTACATAATCTCTTCTGTTCTTAAAAGTCATTCCTCCATGAATTAACACTATTTGAGTTTTTCCCATCTTATTCTACCAAAAACAAATCAGGATCATTTAAATGCTCCATAACCACATTCAAGAAACGAGCAGCTTCAGCACCATCAACAACACGATGATCAAAAGTAACAAATATAGTCATCATATGCCTAATAACAATCTTTCCATCCCTAACAACAGGCTTTTCTTTAATCTTGCCAATACCAATGTTAGCAACTTCAGGATAATTAATAATAGGAGTAGCAAATACACCACCAATAGAACCAAGAGAAGTAATAGTAATAGTACCACCTTGCAAATCACTTAAATTAATTTTTCGAGTACGAGCAAGCTCAGCCAAATGAACAATTTCTTTAGCCAAATCAGGAATAGATTTAATTTTAGCACGTTTAATAACAGGAACCATTAACCCTTGCTCAGTATCAATAGCAATACCAACATTAAAATATTTTTTAACAATAATATCTTGAGTTTCTTCATTAATAGTAGCATTCAATAAAGGATGCGCTTCACAACCTTTGATGATAGCTTTAATAATAAAAGGTAAATAAGTAAGCTTAATACCTTTCTTTGCTAACTTCTTCTTTTCTTTTTCACGAACTTCAACCAAATGTGTAACATCAACCTCATCCATATGCGTAACAAAAGCAGTATTTTGTTGAGCACGCATCATATTCTTAGCAATAGTTTTCCGTAAACCATGAAGAGGAACGTGATCAACGTATCCATACATATCATACTTTTTAGTAACCTTAATACCAGGACTAGAAACAACAGACTTCTTAATTTTATTAGCAGCCATTTCAACATCTTCCTTAGTAATAGAACCATCCTTACCAGAACCAGAAATAGAGCCTAAGTCAACACCTAACTCTTTAGCAACTTTACGAACAGCTGGAAGAGCAAGAATATCAGTACTTGCTTCTTTAGGAACAATTTTTTTTACTTCCTTTTTAGGTGTAGGTTCATCTTTAGCCTCTTCAAGATCACCAACAACACCAACAGAACCCTTTTTTTTAGGAGCAGAAATTTCTTTAGGAGGACTTTTAGTTTTAGTAGTAGAACCACCAATTTGCACCATCACTTGACCAACCTTAACAGTAGCACCATTCTCAAAAAATATTTTGACAATTTTGCCACCAATAGGAGAAGGAATTTCGACAACAGCTTTATCAGTTTCAACCTCAGCTAGAATCTGATCTTCTTTAACAGTATCACCAACTTTAACTTTCCATTTAACAATTTCACCCTCAGTGATACCCTCACCAACATCAGGAAATTTAAAATCCATTAGTACTCCATCACCTCATGAATAGCAGAAACAATACGTTCAGGAGAAGGCAAATACTTCATCTCATTTTGGTACAAAGGAAAAATAGTATCAAAACCAGTAACTCTAATAATTGGTGATTTTAAATGCAAAATACTTTTTTCATTAACTCTTGCACTAATTTCCGCACCTAACCCACAAGATTTAGGAGCTTCATGTACAATGATTAATCTTCCAGTTTTGTTAACAGAAGTTACAATAGTTTCAGTATCTAAAGGAGAAATAGTACGAAGATCAATAATCTCTAAAGAAACCTCTTTATCTTTTAATAACTCAACAGCTTTTTGACATTCCCTAACCATAGCACCCCAAGCAACAAGAGTAACATCAGAACCTTCTTGCACAACATTAGCTTTACCAAGAGGAATAACAACTTCTTTAGTAGAAACTTCCTCTTTAATAGCACGATACAAACGCTTAGGTTCTAAAAATAATACAGGATCAGGATCACGTAAAGAGGAAAGTAATAAACCTTTAGCATCAGAAGGAGTAGAAGGAATAACAACCTTCAAACCAGGAATGTGAGCGTACAAAGCTTCCATACTCTCAGAATGATGCTCCAAAGCACGAATACCTCCAGAATAAGGAGCACGAATAACCAAAGGACAAGTGAAACGACCACGAGAACGATTACGCAAACGAGAAGCATGAGAAATGATTTGATTAAAAGCAGGATAAATAAAACCACTAAACTGAATTTCAGCGACGGGGCGGAAGCCATTAACAGCTAACCCAATAGAAGTCCCAATAATACCAGACTCAGCTAAAGGAGTATCAACAACACGATCCTTACCAAACTTTTTTTGTAAACCTTTAGTGACTCTAAAAACACCACCTTCCTTACCAACATCTTCACCTAAAAGCATAACACGCTTATCTTTTTGCATCTCTTGTGAAAGAGCCAAGTTAATAGCATCAACCATATTTATTCTTGGCATTGTGTAACTTCCTCTTTTGGCTTATTTATTATCAATTGTAATTGTTCTAAAGACATATCTTCAATCCTTTCATACCCAAAACGTTCCTTTATTTGTTCCCTGACAATTTTGTGAACAGTTGCATGATTAATACTACTCCCAACTACTTCTTCAACTGAAGTAACACTTACTTCCTTAGGATCATACCCACAAGCATTAACTAACTTAAAAGGTTCAACACAACCATTATCAATATACAAAGCAAACCCTTGAAACGCAATATTACCAGAAAGCCTTAAACCTTTTGAACCCATCTTAAGAGACTTACCATCTCTCTGAACCCAAACATCTCGTCTATCTCTTCGAGTAGCATACCTTTGATCTGAACCAACTTTTAATTCTTCAACCCCTAACTTTTGTAAAGAACTAAACATAACCTCATACACTATTTTTTTATATTCAGCAACACCCAAACTCCTTCCAGTAATAGGTTTTGTATCAACAACAGGATAAAACATTAATTGTCCAGGAAAAAGTACAGTCGCACCACCACCTCTACTAGTCTTAGAAAAAGTAAAACCTCTCTCAGCTAACACACTAGTAACATCTTCAGGAGTATACCTTTCTCCTCTTAACCTTATAACTTCTTGTAAAAAAGTATCACTAAATACATTATTATTTACATCACTTCCAAAATTTACAGCAGCATAATGTTGAGAAGTAATAATTATATCAGGTGCTCCTCCTGTTTTCTTTAAGTATGCTAATTTCTCTTGCAAACTATATAATTCTCCATAATCAGTCATTCCAGCATCAACCCAATAAGCAACTCTCTTTTCCAATGTCATGAACTCCCCTCAGCTTTTTTCGCATACTCTAACTGTTCTTGTAACTCTGGAGTTAAAGAAGCATAAGTGTAGTTAAACATATCTTCTACTTTTATTTCTTTAATCTTTTTTTCTGCAATTTTAACAGCAACCTCAATTTGTTTTTTACACTTATTAATTAAGTGAGCTTCATACTTTTTATTCCACAAATTTTTCTTAGTTAAATATTTACGAAAACGAACAATAGGACATTTCTTTTCCCATTCCTTAACTTCTTTATCAAGACGGTAAATAGTAGGATCGTCAGAACTAGTATGAGGACCTAAACGATAAGTTAAAAATTCTAACAAAGTAGGGCCATTACCAGAACGAGCGTGATTTAAAGCATCTTTAGTAGCAACATAAGTAGCTAAAGGATCATTCCCATCAACTTGCATACCTGGAAAACCATAAGCAACAGCTTTTTGCGCAATAGTTTTAGCAGCAGTCTGTTGAGCACGAGGTAAAGAAATAGCATACTGATTATTTTGACAAATAAAGACAGTAGGAGTAGCGAAAACACCAGCAAAATTCATAGCTTCATGGAAATCACCTTCAGAAGAGCCACCATCACCAAAAAAAGTAACAGCACAAACCTTTTCTTTCTTCAACTTAGAAGCCCAAGCAAGACCAACAGCATGCAACATTTGAGAACCGACAGGAACAGCAACAGGAAAGTTATTAACACCTTTAGGAGCTTTACTACCTTCTTCACAACCCATGAAAACCAAATAAAAGTTTTCTAAAGGCCACTCACGAACTAATTGTACACCAGTTTCTCTAAAAGAAGGAATAAGCCAATCCTTTTTCTCCATAGCAAACCCAGCACCAACTTGTGCTTCTTGACCACGTGATTGAGCGAAAGTACCCATGCGACCAGAACGTTGTAATGCGAGAGCCTTTTCATCAGCAAGCTTAGTTAACATCATCACTTCATACATCTTTTTTAAAGTTGTAGAAGGAAGTTTAGGATCTAGAGAAGAGTTAACAACATTCCCATTAACATCAAGAATCTGTAAATACTTACCCTCTAAAGGATTAAACAAATCTGCAACACGCTTTGAAACTCTCCATCACCTCTTTTAAAATTTATTTACCTAAAGCCCACTTTTTGAGATCTTCATAACTCACACTACCACAAAGAGACTTCTTAGTCTTAGTATTAAAGAAAAAGGGGACTCCTCCACACTTACCATTATCTAACTTTTTCCACAATTGAGCATTTTTATCATTATGCCAAACTTCAACTTTTTTAACTTTAACACCTTCCTCTTTCTCTAAACGTTCAACTAAAGGATCCATCTCAATACAATGAGGACACTCAGTACCATAGAAATCAAGCAAATGTTCATCAGCCATCATATCACCTCTTATCTTGTTAAATAGTTAATAATTTCACTTATATAAATACAACGTTTTTTAGTTAAACTAGTTGTTTAGGCAAGAATCTGTAAGATATTAGTGCAAGCGAAATATAAGAGCACTAAAGAAGAAACAGCACCCAAAAATGCTAAAACCTGGAATTTACCTATATTCACAGGAATTTTGAAAGGACGCTTAATCTTAGGAGCTTTATACTGAAGAACAATAACAGTACAATTAATAGTAGCAAAAGTGATGAATAAGAATAAAGTAGTAATATTAGCAACTAACTCAATATTTTTGAGGAAAGAGAAAAGAACCATAACCAAACCAACAGCAAGAATAGCAAAAACAGGAGTTTTTCTAGAAGAAGAAACTCTTTTTAATAATTTAGGAAGAGCACGATCAGAAGCCATACTATAGAATAAACAAAGGTGATAAGTCCTTGTTATTTAATCATTCTTGTTTTATATAAAACTTCCCATTGCATAAAAACCTCTAAGAAAGCTTAAAAAATGTGTGGTGAAGCCTTTTTACTCCACCACTATACCAAATCTTCTCCTTCTACCACATTGTAGAAGAATTAATATAACAGTTAAAAATGTTAACTCTGCTTTCTTAAGCCTTTCTGGAGAAACTAACATTTCTAATACAGTTTTCATAGATGTCTCTGACCCTGCATATCCAGGAAACTATTACTATGTCTTAATGGCTTTAAGTAACAAAACTGGTTTTAAACTAACACCAAACGGAACAGATAACAGAACTGTCAAAATAGATCCAGATGGAGTTCTTATTACTTCAATATATCAACCTTTAACACTTGGACTAATAAACACGCCATTCTTTTTAGATAATACTGGAAGATCAAGAGTTGTTTGGAATGTTCCAAACATTCCAAGCTTAAAAGGAACAGACATATACCTAACCTTTGTCACACTAGACTTAAAAAGACCATATCCACAAGCAGTAACATCAATAGGGAATGTGGTCAAGACTACTCTAGAATAA
>CEPX01159089.1_pt1 | contig 14804 bp, 9 predicted proteins | sample 361361 | NCBI WGS metagenome assembly CEPX01 (sample SAMEA2619974, study PRJEB7988) | marine metagenome | biome: marine biome (ENVO:00000447); feature: mesopelagic zone (ENVO:00000213) & marine oxygen minimum zone (ENVO:01000065); material: "saline water (ENVO:00002010), including plankton... | reverse complement strand
TGGCAACTACACGTTCCAAATTATACCCCTCTGCCGATATTGGATCTTGCAATAAGTGATAATCAGGTGATTGTGCTCCAAATAAGGTCAACGCTGGGTCTCCCTGAAGTACCGTCTGATAGACCTGAGCCAAACTCAGAGCAGAAGTACCATATAAATCAAAATATCGGTTAGCAGCACTTTGCATAATTTCTCCAATACTTGACCCAAAGCTTTCATCTTTGGTAAAAGCTTCCGTATAAAACAAATCCGAATACCTCTTCAAATTGGATGATAGAGCCAGGTCAGAATTTGCAATAAACCCTACAGCACCAGCATTTGGTGTGATGATCCAATCCTCACCAAACGTAAGACTACCAGAAGTAGAACTACCAAAAATACCTCCTGCATTACAGCCATTCACCAATATGACCGGATACTTTCCTTTGTTAGTATATCCTGCATTTGGGTCTGATGCTCTTCCAATCTCTACATCAGTAACTACACCACTGGAGTGACCAAAGAAGGTGATTAAACTAACACCAGAATTCACCTCGTCGGCAACATTAATCAACTTCACCTCATCAGTGCTGTTCTTATTAACACTAGACACCTTGCCTCCCAAAAAATCTCCAATAGCGAAAGACCTGAAATTATTGATATAATTCTTGAAAGCATTTAGTTCTGCCGAGGTTTGACCCCCACTAAGGTGAATCAAATTTTTTCTCCATAAGTCGGCGTATCCTGTAGATTCTATCTCCTGAATCTTATCCAGATAAGTTTTGACGTCCGATGAAGAAAATGCATTGAGACGACCTACAGGTAAACTATAGTCAGACTGTCCATCAGCTACACTAAAAAGTGCGTCAGAACCAGGATACCCGAAAGTTGGGACCTGATGTACAAGACTTGTTGATGTTTGACGGTGATAATTGTTATTGACCGAGGTAGCCTTACCAATCAGGAAAACATGACGAGGATCCGTTTGAGCTTGTGCATATGCCAAATAGTTCTGAATAGACAAAGGAGAAGTAACACCATAGGAAAATTGATCATATAATTGATCAATGTAAGTAAGCTGAACACTATGCCCACCTCCAGCTGCACTTGCGCGATAGGCAGCATATGCTTCTACTGGGTTGACTCCTCCAGTACTGGCATTAAGTGACTCATGGGAGATAATTAGATAATCTACTCCTGACAAATCCATCTTAGCAATATTTGATTTTGCCATAGAAGCCACCGATTTCACCTCCGAAGTGGCAAAAAAGACTCGCTCAACAGTGGTAGTATCTTCATATACGAATTCAAGACGATCAGAAAAGTTCGTTTTGGCAACTCTTGCCAGATTGTGAGGATCTGAAATATCAAAAACTCTAAGATTGCTGGCATCAGTCGTCGGCACTACAATGTATTGTCTAGGGTTTTCAGAATCTGGAATTACATACTTTTTAGACACACCCTCTAAATCAAAATCTTGTGCCATGGTCACTTGCACATAAGCCACAGCGATCACATCCGTCTGCCCACTTACACCAATAGAAGAAACCTGAACCACCAGCTCCCCATTGGAACTAACATCTGTCCATTCCAAATCACTGCTAAATGCACGATGATATCTACCCGTAAAGCTTATTTCTCCAATTTTCCGTAAACTTGATGCACTGGGTCCTACATTGATTTGAGTCACGTGACTAAGGTTACTGATTCCATGAACTACCAATTCTACTTTAGGATTTGCGCCGGTAGTGTATGCATTATCAATAGTAAAGTTGTAAGATTTACTTCCTCCTTTTGAGATATTACTGCCGACCCAGCCCTCACCATAATCATATACTGCAGACTGAATATCAAAACTAGATCCATACCTTACTCCAGAAGAATAACTGGAGGTTTCTAACTGAATCACTTCAGTTAAGTGATATGCAGTAGCAGAAACTCCTCCCGGATTATTAATTGTAGAGAATGGCATTCTTTTCCCTGAAGAACTTGTCAGGTGCCAGGTCAAAAAGTAACTTGATGTGTCGGTAAATAAACTGTAATTCTTGTGAGGTTGAGCGTTTTCGTTGACGTATAAATCAGTATCTAGTTGACCATCATTTCGTTCTCCATAAAAATCGAAATAATCTAGCCTTCCATCTCCATTATCATCAAAAACCTGAATAGCCACCTCCTTACCATGATGAAAGAGCTGATACCTTGAAGTGGCAATATTTGAAATAGGAACCCCCGCATTTGATAACTCGGTCGCCGTGACCCTATAAAGTCCGTCCTCAACTACCTGTATCTTATAATAGGATTTATCAGCCTCTATCCACTCATTACCATATTGAGCATAAAGATTGTTTGCCAACAATATGAACAAAACACCAACTACACTAATCCTCCACATTGAAATCAACTTTTACTGAGAATACATGTGAATACAATCCTGCAGCCTGATCGCCAATATCAGTGAAGGCATAATCGATAGTCACTTCCTGAATTTTAAATCCCAATCCAACATTCGGCTGAAAACTCCAGGATTGGGAACCATCAAAATCTTTTATCTCTTGAAACTGCCCAACGCCTGCTCTGATGAAAGCCATAGATTGATAACCAACCTCTAACCCCAAAGCAGGGTCCACAGACACAATATCCGATTTGATAACCGTATTTCTTTTACCATCGGTAGTGGCCACAAGATCCAGTGAAGCCAGTAAACCAAACTTATCGCCAAATGAGAACTGTTTGCTGGATCCTAGAATTAGTCTAGGTAGGGTTACCTCCACTGAACGTGTGTACAATTCATTTCCGGTTTGTGTATAGATATCTGCCAATTCATTTTCATTGATTGACCAACTGTTGAAGGTTCCAAATAAGTCTTTTCCCATCAAACCGAAATTCCAACCTTTCCATTCCTTTTGCAATCCTACATCCAATCCAAATCCCCATGAATCGGCAAATTCTCCAACAACACGTCTAATAATCTTAAGATTACCGCCAAGGTCCAGCCCACCTAAAACAGTCAACTTTCTAGCATAGGAAAATAGCGCTGCATAATCCGCAGCTGAAAAAAATTGGATGTTATCATAATTGATGGCTCCATTCGCATCAAAAAGTAATCGAGTATCAGCAATATCATCCACAGCAAACCTTAATATCGAAATCCCTAAAACGGATTGATCATTAAGACGAGCGCCAAATGCTCCAAAATCGTAATTCGCAATCCCACCGAAGTAGGAAGAATGCATTAGCTCTAATTGATAGGAAGATTTAAGGCCATTTAAACCAGCAGGATTCCAGTATCCAGCGGACACGTCCTGCACATGAGAAGTCATACTCATGGACATACCAAAAGCACGTGCATCTACCCCAAGGTTCAAAAATTCATTACTGTATTTTGGTGTATTGTCCTGAGCATAGGTATATGACAGAACCATCAACCAACAAACAACTGCGAGTAATCTATTAGCCATTGACTGTGATTTGTGAATGTAATTTAGATCAGTCCTACTCATCTAAAAAATCAATTTCGACCAAGGCCTTCAGATGGTTGATTTACGGATATAAATATAACATAAATAATATTTTATATAATAATTCAAAGTATTTTCATTGCATAGTAATATTTTTCACTAGGTACTCGGCCATGCATAGTACCTTTCCGTATACATAAGCACAAGCCATCCTAAAAAACATTAAACTCATGGACTAATGAATATAGAGAACACACAAGTACAAATGAGGAAGGGCATCCTTGAGTTTTGCATCCTGCATATCATATCCAGAGGCGAAGTATATGCGTCAGATATGATTGAGGAGCTAACAGCTGCCAGGATTATGGTAGTAGAAGGAACTCTCTATCCCCTACTGACCCGTCTTAGAAAGGCAGGGTTGGTAGACTATAAATGGGTGGAGTCCAGTTCAGGACCACCTAGAAAGTATTACACGCTCACCGAGGATGGAAAGTCCTTTCTATCCGGACTTGATGAAACCTGGGATGATCTGGTTTTATCTACTCAGAAAATCATTTCTGTTAAAAAGAACTCAAAATCAAAATCATGAAAAAGACTGTTAGCATAAATATCGGAGGCATCATCTTCCACATAGAAGAAGATGGCTATGATAAACTCAAAAATTACCTCGATTCAGTCAATAAGTACTTCTCTACATTTGAAGATAGTGGAGAGATCATATCTGATATTGAGAGTAGAATTGCGGAGATATTTTTAGACAAATTATCTGATGGACGTCAAACAGTAACTCTGGAAGACGTAGAAGGATTGATCGCTACTATGGGTACCACCCAGGACTTTGAAGCCGCGATTGAGACCGAACCTGTTACTACTGAAGCGCCTAAATCAGAAGAATCACAGCAAAGCTCATCCACCACTGCTGAAGAGCCTCAATCATCTGAGCAACCGAAGAAATTGGTTCGTGATATGAAGCGTCGCATACTTGGTGGCGTGGCAGCTGGTATTGCTCACTACTTCAGCATCGATCCACTATGGATCCGTTTGTTGCTATTGTTGATGTTCATCAATGTGTTCTTTGGAGGTTTAAGTGCCGCCATATTCCTGGCGTACATTATTCTTTGGATCGTATTGCCACAAAGTGAGTCACTTGAAGAAGATAAAAAGGTTAAAAAACTCTTTAGAAATAGTGATCAACGAGTACTAGGCGGTGTGGCAAGTGGTATTGCTGCTTACTTTGGAACGGACATTTCCGTCATCCGACTACTATTTGTTCTTTCTATTTTCTTAGGTGGCGCAGGTATCATTCTCTACATCATCTTGTGGATTATAACTCCTGAAGCCAAAACAATCACCGAAAAAATGCAAATGCAGGGGGAGCCTGTTACCCTCTCCAATATTGAAGAAAACGTTAAGAAAGGCTTAAACGTGAGAGAGGGTGAAGAATCTGCCTTTGTGAAAGTACTTTTATTCCCATTCAGATTGATTGCCCTGGTGATCAGTGGATTAGCAAAAGCTCTTGGTCCTATATTGGGATTCCTTGTTCAGGCAATTCGAATTCTGTTTGGCTTGATACTAGTTCTTTTGGGCTTTTCCGTGATGATCAGTTTAATCATTTCTGCTTTAGCCGCTCTTGGAATTGGAGCATGGGACGCTTACGTACAGTGGGGTGATTTCCCTGTGGACTTGTTCCGTAGATCTATAAGTAACTGGGCATTGTTCTCTACATTCCTGGTAGCATTCATCCCTGCATTGTCAATTGCTCTAGTAGGATTGGTAGTTATTCTAAAAAGAAGAGTAGCTAATGCTTATGTGGGTTGGTCATTGTTTGGAATTTGGTTTATTGCCTTGCTGATCTCAATGTTTTCCATTCCACGTTTCGTGAGAGACTTTGCGGTGGAGGATGATATCCGAATTGACAAGCAATTTGCACTAACCGAGGCCACCCCTACGCTGAGATTAAATGACGAAGGTTTTGACACGTTCGATGCAGTGGATCTTAGAATCCGCGGACACGAAGACAGCACGTATCAGGTAATCATCAATATCGAAAGTCGTGGAGGTAATCGTGAAGAAGCAAGAGAAAATGCACGACAAGTGATCTATGAAGTAGAACAAAAAGGTGATGACATCTACTTCGATTCACGAATCCAGTTTGAAGACGAGGCGGAATACAGATTCCAGAATGTTGATATTACATTCTATGTGCCATATGGAAAAACCTTCCGCATGGATCAGGACCTGGATGAGATAATTGTCAATACACTTCATATCAACGGTTACAGAGCCTATCAAATGGGAAGTAATGACTGGGTATTTGATCAGGATGGACTGCAATGTGTAACCTGCGCACCTAGAAGAAGTAAGTCTTATGGAAGCTATTCTTCTGATGATGACAGAGCTGCACTTGACAGAGATTCTAAAACCAAAAGGAAATATGAAGACTCAGAAAGCATAAGCTTCCCAATGGAAGACTTTAATGAGGTAGTCATTGCATCTTATTTTGATGTGGATATCAGAAAAGGTGATGACTACAGCATTTCTGTAAAAGGCAAAGATCGATTCCTGGATGAAGTATATGTCAATCAAGTCGGGGACAAACTCGAAGTGAAGTATCGTGAGGACAACTGGAGATGGTGGCGTGACCGCAATGAGGAGAAAGTAGCTCTGATCATTACCATGCCTGAGCTAGAGTACCTGGAAATGTCTGGTGATTGTGATGGAGAAATCGTAGGATTTAATAATGACGAAATCACCATCAAGGTAACCGGAGAATCAGAATTATTTCTAGACCTCTATCCTCGCGAATTAGAACTAGAGTTAACTGGTGCTGCAGAAGTAGAAGTTAGAGGAGCTGCACATGAAGCAACTGTTGAGCTACTTGGAGCATCTAATTACAAAGGCTTTGGCTTCATAGCAAAGCGGATCAGTCTCGATGCAGTGGGAGCCTCCAAAGCAGAAGTGTATGGTGAAGATGAAATAGAAATAGATGCTGCAGGTGTCAGCAAAGTACGATACCGAGGTACCAGTAACGTACGAATAAGCAAGGCAGGTGTGACTTCCGTATCAAGAGATTAACAAACCATCCATAATTTTTGTAACAGTCTTTCGGTTTGTTTTTATACCCGACCTCTTTAGAGTGTCGGGTTTTTTTATGAAATTTAATAAGGTTCAAGTAGCTACATTTAATTATTCAAAGAAAATATATCACTATTTAATTTTAAGTTCTTAAATTAGCTATACCAGCTTTAATAATTAAGGGAAATGCCATTAGGAAAACTCGCCGGTACTCTCGGCAAGAAACGTGCTGCCCATCTTCTCAGAAGGGCCTGCTTTGGAGCCTCCATAGCTGATATCGAGCTGTTCGCTGGACTTACAGCACAGGAAGCATACGACCGTCTCATTGTTGATCTTCCAGATCCCACACCTCCAATTGATCCTGCTACAGGACAGGAATGGGTAATCTCTGGAACCACGGATGCGAATAGTGAAAACTTCGAGCTCAACAGGTATTTGAATGCCTGGCTAGTGGGACAAGCCATTGCTAGTGATATCACAGATACAGCTTTAAAACCAGCTTATTCATACCGTGAGCGACTAGTATTCTTTTTTCACACGCTATTTACTACCAAACAAAGCACAGTCAATAGCTCTAGAGCAATCTATTTTCAACAAGCCTTGTTTCGCAAGTTCGCTTTCGACAGAGACGACAGTACAAGGCCAGATCCAGATAGTACGACAGAAGTACCTCTTCCAGACATTCCAGTTCTTTTCAACATCAAAGAATTGACCAAAAAAGTTTGTGTGGATAATGCCATGCTGGTCTTTTTGGATGGACGCCTGAATGTGAAAGGAAGTCCGAATGAAAATTTTGCTCGAGAACTGATGGAGTTATACTCCATCGGCCGAGGATTAGAAGGAAACGTACCAGAACCAGAGTTTGATGGCGATTACTATTACTATACCGAAGAGGATGTTCAGGCTGGAGCCAAGGTATTGTCCGGCTTTGTCAATGATGAAAACTTCCTATACAACCAAGATCTTACCATCAAATTTGGAGATCCGGATACAGAACTCCCAAGAGGAATTCTGAGAGGTGGAGGAACTATTGCCGGAAGTCATGACAATAGTACCAAACAATTTAGCTCTAGATTTGGATCTGCTACCATCAGCCCTAATCCTGACTTGATGGTGAGTGGTCAACCTACTCAGGAAAGTTTGTTGGATGAAATAAGTCAATTAGTGGACTTAATCTATAATCAGGATCAAACACCAATCAATATCTGTCGCCGATTGTATCGCTTCTTTGTTTATCATGAAGTCACTCCGGAGTTGGAAGCAGACATCATTCAGGAAATGGCGGATGTTTTAGTCAACAATGACTATAAACTGCATTACGTTCTTGAAGCATTATTCACCAGTGAATATTTCTACGAAGGGGAAGCTGGTTACACCAACGATAATTTTGGGTGTATCATCAAATCTCCTTTCGATCTGGTAGTTGGATTCTATAAAAACTTTGGATTGGAACTCCCTCCTTTTGAAACCAACTATGGATCATTCTATACAGACTATGCCATCCCATTGTTGGATCAAATCAATGTTCAGGGAATGGATTTCTATGATCCATACGAAGTGGCAGGTTACAAGGCTTATCATCAGTTCCCGATTTACAATAGAAGTTGGATTACTCCAAATTATCTGACCAACAGGTATCAGTTTATTAGGGAGAGAACATCCAATGGAATCGCATTACAAGCTGGGCAAGTGGATATTTACAACTTTGTAAGAAGTAATATTCCTTCAGGAACTGCACGTGACCCCAGAACCCTGATCATTGCTCTGGCTGAATATCTACTCCCATTGAGCGAGAATCTATCGTTTGATGATTCAACGAACAGTGAATTGACATCAGACCGTTTGAATTATTTCTTAACGGCCTTCTTATATAGCCCGCAGATTGATGCAGACCCTGAAGGAAGCTGGACCACACGATGGGACAACAACCAAGATACAGAGACACTTGCTAATCAGGTATTGAGTCTTATTAATGCAATGTTGCAATCACCCGAATATCAATTGATGTGATATGAAGCGAAGGAATTTTATCCAAAAGTTAGGATTCGCAGCGGGGGTACCCATTGCGTTTCAAGGTGTACCAATACAAGTATTGGCATCAGACAAACCGCTACAACGATTAGCGGCACAAAGTACCAATGACAATGTACTCATCATCCTGCAAATGCATGGAGGAAATGATGGTTTGAATACATTCATTCCATTAGGCAACTATGATGAATACTATAGCCGAAGAGCCAACATTGCCATTCCGTACAAAAGCGGAAATAGAACATTAATACCACTTGATAGCACCGTAGCTGAAGCTGATCAGGTTGGGTTGCACCCGGACATGCAAGCATTTAAAGACATGTATGATGCGGGTAAGGCTGCAGTTTTCCAGGGAGTATCTTATGAGAGAAACAACGGCTCTCATTTCCGTGGACGAGATATTTGGTTCATGGGTGGTGATGTAGATGATTACTATTCATCTGGATGGATCGGCAGATATTTGAATCAAGAATATGCTCCGCTCCAATATCCACAGGATTTTCCTAATGACAATATGCCAGATCCTTTGGCTCTTGAGATGGGAAATGACGTGTCCTTACTTTTTCATCAAACAGGGAATATTCCAACTTCCATATCACTAGGAGGAAGTCCAAATGGCATTGCTGGATTAATTGATCAATTATCTGGTTACACAGATGATGGAGTGGATCCTAGAGGGTTACCTCCCTCATTCCTTGATGGAAGTCCCTATGGCAAAGAAATGGATTGGATTCTGGGATTGGAAGACAAATCTGAGACCTATATTAGGAGATTGGTGGAAATCTATAACAATAGCGGCGAAACAAAGGCCACCTACCCTGAGAAGTATCCTTTCCAATCACAAAATTCAGGAAACCCGCTCAGCCAACAGCTACAACTGGTCGCTCGATTGCTAGAAGGAGGAATCAAAACGAAAGTATTCCTGGTTAAAATTGGTGGATTTGACACGCATGCAAGCCAGACAGAGTCCTATGACCCAACCATGGGAAATCATGCTGCATTATTGTTTCACATCAGTGAAGCCATGAAGGCATTCAATACGGATTTGATCAATAGAGGACTTCACACCAAAGTATTGACCGTTTCCATGTCTGAGTTTGGTCGTAGAATCGGATCAAACGGAAGTTATGGAACGGATCATGGTACCGGTGGCCCTGTCATGATGTTTGGAGCAGGTGTAAATCCTGGAATTTACGGGACCAATCCAGACATGAGTGCCAATAATGTTGGGATGCAATTTGACTACAGACAGCTTTACGCCGGTATTCTTCATGAATGGCTTGGTGTGGAAAAATCGGTCATTACTAATGATATTTTCTTTGGAGATTACATCAGTGGTCCTAATCCAAACGGAGGAAATTATGAGCCTCTTGATTTGATTAAGGAAACAATAACTGGCACTGATGATTTCTTGAAATCAAAGTTCAACATACAATCCATCTACCCCAATCCTGCTACTCAGTATGCTCAGGCAAACATTTTGGTCAACGATTATCAAAACGTTGGTGTCGAACTGATAGACGTCAATGGACGAGTCGTTCAGCGTTTGTCCAGATCAGTGAAACCTGGGAAGCACACATTTACTTTTCAATTGAATAACACACCTCCTGGAATATATTTTGTCAAAGCGAAATCAGAAAAACTGAATGATACCAAAAGACTTATCATCAGGAAGTAAACTTCTGGCCGTCGGCCTCCTGTTACTTCTAACCAATATATCAGTAGCCCAGCGTAAGCCACCATCAAGTTTTGAAAACTTCCTTAACACTCAATGGTGGCTTGGCTTGCGCTTCGGAATCAATTATACACAACCTAGCGTTCAAGACGAATACTACATCTTTAGTCCTCTGGACTATGATGCGGAGAATCTTGTTAAAGATTACGGAGTATTCAATCTTCCAGGTGGACAGGCTGGATTGGATCTGTCGTTTTATCATCGCGGCATTTCCATCGGGTTGCAACCAACCTTTAAAATCATGCGCTACAACTATAGCAACTCATTTGAATGGGTTGGTGTTGGTGGCACTGATCGGCTGGAAACGCAAGTAGATGTAGAGCAGGTACTTCAGGTAATTGAGGTGCCGCTTACTGTAAAATATGAAATCCTCAAACGCGGTAAAATCAGACCATTTGCCCTACTAGGTGGACAGCAATCGCTATTGATTAATGCACAAAAGAAAGCTAAAGTGGAGCACACTGATTATTTAGGTGATGTACCTCAAACATATTCTGGTGGCGATTTTAATATTGGCAACACCAATCGAATGAAGAGTTTTGCTGGAGTGCTAGGCGGAATAGGTACCAGCCTTGATTATGCCAACATTCGGACGGTAATAGAAATTACCTATCTCTACGGTTTAACCTCTGTTACATCCAATGGAAATCCTTTTTCGGAAAATGAATTAGTTGGTATTGGAGATGTCAATGACAAACTCAGGATCAATAACCTAAATGCTGCAATCAGCTTCGTATTCCCACTACGCTACATTGACAAAACCTTCCAGCCGTACTAAGCCTAAGTCATGAAAAAACTCATATATTTATCACTAGTTGCAATAACCATTGCAAGCTGTCAAAAAGAAGAATTTGATCCTGAGACTGCTTTCACAAGAATCTATGATAGCAGCAGCGGAAGTGAAGGGTATTATCCTATTGATGTGATAGAAACCAGCTCTGGATATACCATACTCACAGGACAAACCCTGGATGATTCAGATTACCTGGGACTTAAATTACTACGTGTAGACGAGGAAGGAATGTTTCTTTTTCAGGATGACCTCACTGCCAATTACGTGGCTCCTGCGAGTGATATGGTCATGATTGATTCTGTAGGGTATTTCTTTGCTATGAACCCTGCCACATTAGATCCGGTACTATTTCAAATTACAGACTCAGGATATGTAGACACACCTATTGGGGGTCTTGAATACCCGCTTGCAGCCAATTCTACCTCCTCCGGGGAATTGCTGCTACTTAGTTACAGTTTGACTAGTCAAACAATGAATTTGGCTACGATTGATGTAGATGGAAATATCACTGGAAATGCTCCTTACGACATTGGTGCAGGGAGTGACATAGAAAGCTATATCTTCAATCACTACACAGACCCTGAGCGAAGCGCCTTACCATTCTTTTGTGGAGAATGGACTACCGGCTCCTATTATTTCAATGGAGTCTACAATTATGCGCTTTCCCTGGTATTCACACAGATTGGAGCAGAACCATCTGGAGTTGTGCAGGGGCAAGGTTTTAACGGTGGCTTGACGGCAGTCATGCCAATTCAAGGTAGTGAGTTTGCGCTATTTGGCTATCAATTCAATGACAATTTTGTCGTTGCTAACACGACTTTAAACACTGGTGGGTTAAGCTCTAGTATCAATTATCTGGAAACGCCAATTTCTGAATTCAAGTCAAGATCTAACGCGGATATTGCGAGCTGGCAAACAACTAATCAAACTTATACGATCATTGCTGCGGAAACAGAAAGCAGACAAATAGCACTTTACTTCTATGAAGCATCCACTGGCACATTGGCTGGAATTCACAAAATTGGTTATATCAACCCGTATACTCTTGCGTCTATCAAAGTGGATTCTGAGGGTAATTTATTGATTCTGGGAACTACTTATCTGTCTGGGAGATTTAAGCGAGTATTTCTGACTAAAATTCCATCATCAGATCTTGAGGACATTGTGAACTAACCAACCAACCTCATAATCTTCTGATAGAGTTCTTCAGGTTCGTAGGGTTTAGGAATGTAATCGTTCATGCCTGCATCCATACAGATATCGATTTCTTTCTTAAGAACTGATGCGGTCATGGCCATTATTTTTACATCGCATTTTGGTGAGCCAAAATTGGAACGAATGTATCGCGTGGCCTCTAATCCGTTCATTTCTGGCATTTGCACATCCATTAAGATGATGTCATAATCCTTATCCCTGACTTTCTCAATGGCTTCTTTCCCGTGATTCGCTATATCTAACTGAAAGCCATATTTAACCAAAAGATTTTGGGCAACCATTTGATTAATCTGATTGTCCTCAACAAGTAAAATTTTGACTTCAGCACGTTTCTCTGGAGCCATAAAAACCAGATCGGATTCTTTTATTCTATTCTGAGTAATAATTGGAGTACTCAGTTCCAGTGAGAAAGAGAATTTACTTCCATTATTAATTTCACTCTCCACCTCGATGGTACCATTGTGCAGTTCTATAAGCTTTCGTGATATTGGTAAACCCAGACCAGTACCTCCAAACTTGGCGTTTACGTTATTCCCAGCTTGTCTGAAACTTTCAAATATAGACTTGATATCCTTCTGAGAAATACCAATTCCAGTATCCTCTACTATTACGCGAACCATATGGGTAGAATCCGTGGATTGCTCCAAGAAGCAGTTGACAACTACCTTGCCCTTTTCTGTAAACTTTACGGAGTTTCCAATGATATTGAGCAAAATCTGACCAAATCTCACAGGATCTCCGGCAACCATTTGAGGCAAACTATCATCCAGATAAATATCGAACCCTATTCCCTTCTCCTGTGCCTTAAATCGAAGTGTATGCTCCACAGACTTAAATACATCACTTATTTTGAAATTGGACTTATCAAGATGCAGTTTCTCGGCATTAATTTTAGAGAGATCCAGTATATCATTGATGATTACCAGTAGGTTCTTGGCAGAATAGTCAATAGCCGCCAGATATTTGGATTGATTGGGGTCCAGCTGGGTATTGAGTAAAATATTAGTCATGCCCAGTATACCGTTCATAGGTGTCCTAATTTCATGACTCATGTTGCTCAAAAACTGATCTTTAATACGAACCCCCTCTTCTGCTGCTTCACGAGCTTCTATCAAATCGATTTCACGCTTTTTACGAGCTTCTATCTCTTCTGTCAGTGCTTGATTGGCTACTTTCAAATCATGAGTCTGTGCGTCAACCAACTGCTGAAGATCCTCATTGATTAGATTGATATTTTCTTGCTTCTTGCCAACGAAATACGCGAACAAACCAAGAAAAATTGGTGCAGTATCAATAATCCATAGCAAATGATCAGCAGACTGCACCGCAACAAAGCAATCAGGACTAATATCTCCAAAATCTCTTACACACAATAGAATGGTGGAGAATACTGGAAAGACAAGGCCAAATATGGCTCCATATACAAGATATCTAATTGATACTTTCATTTGCTCGTTGGGGTATCCTCAATCTACTACAAAATAAGGCTTTTAATCATTAAAAATGAATAATCTAAACATGGAACATTGATTATTGTACGCAACGCAATAAATTCATTAATTTGAATTTATTCTTTTACTAACGATATTGAGGACAACCTTCTAATTATGAAACAGCTAACCCTCATTCTTTTCCTACCGATTATTCTCTGGAATTGCACATCCAGGAAAGTGGACAAAGAGCAACCTGTTAGAAAAGGGCTGACAGAGGCAGAGAAAAAAGCGAATTTAGATGAAGTCAAATCATTCAACCTGATCACAGTAGAGATTGGAGCCACACGCGAGCAAATGCAGGTAAGTCAAGAACATCTATATGGCAAATTCTTTGATGAGAGGGCTGAATTCTACATTGTGGAAAAACCTGAGCTCTATGTTTCCGATGCACTTGTCAATCGATTGACGCTTTACTTTATTGATGGCACCTTGTGCAAAAAGAAATACGAGTTGGACACAGACATCAGCCAGGAGCTAATGAAATCTTATGGGGGATTTCGATTCAAGGCTCTCAATGACACTACCTACAAACTGTCAAGAGAGGAGAAAATCGTAATCAAAAGCGATACTGGTAATGTGATCAATGATGCTTTTAACCGCTATCAAATGCGCTGGGAAGATGATGGAGTAGCCATCAAATACATGGTGTTTAAAGATACCATCGCGGGCCAGCTCGAATTAGTAGAAGAGTTACTAGCTTATAAAGAATTGCTCAGGGCAGCTGAACTGGACATCTAAATCAATCGTTTTTTGACTTCTTGGTCAATTGAGAATGAAAAAACTAATTGCATTAATAACGCTTGGGTTAATATGGTCCTGCGATTCTGAAAAATGTTCAAAGGTCTCCATATGTACCGATTCGTTTGAATCTGTAGACGTTCAAATTCTAGACCAGAATAGCAATCTAGTTGCACTCGATAGTACAGCAACCCACAAATCAGGTACCAAAATCTATTCTTTCAATGAAATTGAGGAAGAAATGGAATTCTTTGAAATCCTCAATGATTCTCATCGGGGCCTGGTGA
>CEPX01188425.1_pt1 | contig 14810 bp, 21 predicted proteins | sample 361361 | NCBI WGS metagenome assembly CEPX01 (sample SAMEA2619974, study PRJEB7988) | marine metagenome | biome: marine biome (ENVO:00000447); feature: mesopelagic zone (ENVO:00000213) & marine oxygen minimum zone (ENVO:01000065); material: "saline water (ENVO:00002010), including plankton... | reverse complement strand
CATTATTCGTAATTACGAACGTAATTACGTGGATGTTTGGTGATTCAGCTAAAAGGGGTGTATTTTTATTGCATCATATGATTTTAGTTTCAATTGTCCCAATTTTTGGGACAATTCACTTCCTGCCAAATTTTTAGCTTCAAAAATTTCTCTCTCTGTAATGTATCTGTCTAAATCTATTTGTAATAATATTTTTTCTGTTTCTTCAAGAGTTAGGGTGCTATTTTCTATGGCATTAGAATTATAAACTTGTTCCGCAACCTAAGCCTCGCTGATTAATGTTAAAAGAGGCTGTTTTTCAACAGATGAAGTATGATAGCGTTTTTGCAAATCACTTTTTGCTTTGTTTTTGTGAGATTTTGTTAGTCACGTTATTGTGTAAGACTAATGATCCAAAAGCTTCTGTACTTCCTTTTTTAAATCTTCTGTCTTTGGTAAATACAATTGATATTTCGAGACAAAAAGTTTGTTTGAGATTCCACCTAGAGCGTATTTTACAACGATCTCATTTTTCTCGGCTGATAAAATAATACCAATTGGCTCATTGTCGTTTGCTGAATTTTCTTCGGCTTTGAAATAGTTTAAGTACATATTCATTTGCCCAACGTCAACATGCTTTACTTTACCGATTTTCAGATCAATTAAAACAAAGCATTCTAGATTGTTGGATACGCCTAGAAGTCCTACAAAGTGGCTCCATGTCAATTTTCCAGACGTGTCTGGAAAATTTGGAAAACAGATATAAAATTGACGCATGGCATAAACATTGCTCCTGCTAAATCCTTTTCCGTGTTCTGTTTTTAGGTCTTTGCAAAGTTTGTCCAAAAGCTTTTTGCCATATTCAGCTCGCTTTTCACCTTTTTGTTCAAACTCAACAATCTGCCTGCCGATTTCCCAATAAGTCTTGATAATGATATTGCTTAAGCTGGCATAAGCTTCTCTTTTGCCTTGTTCTATAATTTTACTGATGTTGCTTAGCAAGCCATTGTATTGTTGATTTGAAATTTTATTTATTTCCATGTTAATTATTTTATCAAGCATTGAAAATCTTTGCAATGATGATACAATAAGCATAGCTTGTTTTCTCGCAAGCTCGAAAATGAGATTTATGAAAAACATTCGTAATTTTTGCATTATTGCGCATATTGACCATGGCAAATCAACTCTTGCTGATCGATTTTTGGAATTAACAAAAACTATTGATAAAGGTAAAATGCAAGATCAAGTTTTAGATCAAATGGATTTAGAGCGAGAGCGAGGCATAACAATAAAACTCCAGCCAGTGCGAATGGAGTACAAAGATCATATATTAAATTTAATAGACACCCCAGGCCATATGGATTTTTACTGGGAAGTAATGCGATCTTTAGGCGCAGTAGAAGGCGCCATACTATTAGTAGACGCAGTAAAAGGAGTCCAAGCCCAAACCATATCCAACCTGCGTCTAGCCCAAGAAAAAAATTTAAAAATCATTCCAGTAATAAATAAAATTGACTTGCAAAATGCGCGTGTCCAAGAAGTAGAGCAAGAGATTTCTGAATTGCTAAAAATAGACAAGAAAAATATTTTAAAAGTTTCAGCTAAAACTGGAACAGGCGTGGAAAATGTTTTAGACGCTATTATTAAGCATGTTCCATTGCCTGTTCATAAAAAAACAAGCCAAAACATCCTTGTTTTTGATGCATTTTATGATTCTTATAAAGGAGTTGTTGCCTATATTAGAGTATTAAATAGCAATTTGCAAAAACAGCCTAATCAGCAAATTGGAGTTTTTAAGCCACAGATGACATTTGTTAATAAACTCAATCCTGGCGAAATTGGATATATTGCCACTGGTGAAAAAAATCTAGAACAATATTTAGCAAAGATGGGATTCACAAAACCATTGCCAATGGTTTTTGCATCGCTTTATCCAATGGACCAAGCAAATTTTCATACTTTAAAAGACGCGCTAAATAAATTAAAATTAAATGATGCATCTTTAGATAGCCAAGAAGAAACTTCTAAAGCATTAGGCAGAGGATTTAGATGTGGATTTTTAGGAATGTTGCATTTAGAAATTATTACTGAAAGATTAAAAAGAGAGCATGGTTTAGATTTAGTTGTTACAACACCGCAAGTAAATTATAAAATAGAAAAGAGAAAAAATATAATTCGCGAGCCTTGGGTTAAGCTGGAAATTATTGTGCCTTTAAAATACATGGGACAAGTTATGAGCTTGCTTAAGAATTTACGCGGAGCGCATAAAGCAAGTAATTATTTAAGCAATGAAATTTTAAACATAGAATATGAGATTCCCTTGGCTGATGTTATTTGCGGATTTTATGATAATTTAAAAAGTGCTAGTTCTGGTTATGCTTCAATGAGTTATCAGCCATTGGGAATGCGCAATGGCGATTTAGTAAAGCTTGAAGTTTTATTAGCTCGTGAAAGAGTGCCTGCTTTGTCCCAGATTGTGCCGCGTGAATTTGCACAAGCAAGAGCGCGTAAATTAGCTAAAAAATTAAAAGATTTAATTCCAAAGCAAAACTTTGCAGTAGCTGTGCAAATTGTTTTGCGATCTGTTTTTGAGGATAATTTTAATATTGGGCTTGGAAGAGTTTTGGCTAGAGAAAATATTTCTGCTATGCGAAAAGATGTAACAAGCGGATTATATGGCGGTGATTATTCTAGAAAAAAGAAGCTTTTAGAAAAGCAAAAAAAAGGCAAGAAAAAAATGGAATCTATTGGAAAAGTTAGAATTTCAAGCGATGTTTTTGTTAGGTTGTTAGGGCAGTCTTAGTAAGTGCTCATCATTGGAAGCAATAAAAATCCAATCATGCTTATTGCAATGATTGAGGCTAGTATAATCCAAGTTATTCTAATTAGTTTATTTTTTTTCATATTATGATGAAGTTTAAAAAAATTTTAAGTTCTAAGCTTTATATTTTTTCTTGTTTAATGATTTTATTTTTTCTTGTTTTTTCTATTATAAATGATAAATATAAAAATGAAAGTGTACAGGAAAAATTTTTTGAAATGCAAGCAGAAATAAAAAGACTTGAAAAAGAAAAGAATTCTCTTTTAGATCAACAAAATTATTTAGGCACTGATGTTTATTTTGAGCGCGAAGCACGCGGCAAATTAAGTTTGCAAAAGCCTGGTGAAGAAGTTTTTTTTATTAAGTCTTTGGAAAAAAATGAGCTTGTTCATACAAATAATCTAGAGAATCAAGTTGAATCTAAAATAAATAATTCTGAATTTTTTAATTTTATTAAATGGTTTAAGTATTTTTTAGAATGATTTTTTAAAAAAAGTTTAAAACCCAGACGCATTTGCGAATGGGTTTTTGTTATTAATACCAGGCTGTGATTGTTCTATGATGCGGAAGCATTGTGTTTTCGATTTTTCGGGCTGTGCGCCAAAACCAGTCATCAACATGAATCGCATTGACTTTAGTTTGGCCTTGTTTATGAAATTCTTGTTTTATAAGTTCCCCAAGCCAAATTGTTGCAGAGCGAATTTCAACTTCCATGCGAGATTTAGCAGGGATTTCTATTTTGTTATCTACTAAAGGCGCTAGCTCCTTAGAATATTCCAATAGACCAAAATGTCTCATAATTTGTGGAATCTTATAATCCGCGCAAATCGTTAGCTCTTGAACATCATCCCAAATACTTATATTATACTTTGTCCAATAATACATCCAAAGCATATGGCAAATTAACTGGGCTCGTTTTAAAAACATAGAACCTATATTTATTTGATATATCCATGTCCAATCTTCAAAACAATTGCCGCAATAAGATAAAAGCCCCATAATAAAATGCATTGCACTTTTTTCTTCAATAGACTCACTAAGAGATTCTGCAAAAGACCATTTGTTGTTAAGTATAGATTGTCCAAGCGAATTAAGTATTTGCAAACGCTCTTGAATTAGAGGAATTTTTCCGTGATTGCCTTTGAGGTTTTTTTGCAATGAGGCAAGACTTAGATTAGCCAAATATTCTGGAGTATAAGATATGCCCTTTTCTTTATTGCAAGCAAGGCAATACCATAAAGCCTCAGAGCTAGTTAATTTTTCATCTGTTTCTTGATGCGGCACTGTCCAGCGTTGCTTCTCATCTTTATCAGGCCAATAGCAGAAATTTATCGTATTAAAAAGAAAAATTAGATTTGGTATGCGGCTTGGCGCGCTCAGCCTGTTAGGTGTTAAATAAAGCCAGCGGCTGATATCAAATTTCGAAATATCAGCACCATATTCTTGTATAAATCCTGGAATTTTATCTTGTCTAATTTTAATGTGCTCTAAACCAGATGTAATAACTGGTCTTATGCTATCTAAAATCATAATTCTTCCTCCTTGCAAATTCAGCTTATTTACACATTAGCAGTTTATTTTTAAAAAAGTCAAGCAAGTAAGTTAAGATTAATAAATAATTTTAAACTTGACCTCTTGACTAGGCCTTGCTACAATCCCTTGCATTTGATAAAGTTTTATATTATAGTTATTTTAGTTAAAATAAAAGCTTAGAAATAATAATTTTCATTTTTTCATTTTTAATTTTACACTTCTTAAATGTACGAACTAGCTTATTTTATTAATCCGCAAAAAAATTCTGAATCTGTACAAACAGATATTCTTAAATTAATTAAAGAGTTAGATGGGCAAATCTTAAATCAAGGCAGGCCGCAAATGCAAAAATTAGCTTATGCTATTAAGCATTATGAAGAAGGATTTTTTTCGCTAATAGATTTTAAAATCAAGAAAAAAAATATCTTAGAACTTAATAAGAAATTAAGACTTAATCAAAATGTAATAAGATACTCTATTTTTAAAAAAGCTAAAATATCTGATTCTGCTCCAGAAATTAAGCCAAAGCCAGATAAAATTATTGGGAAAAAATTAGAACAAGAACCAGAAGCAGGCAAGGATCCAAAAGTTAAAATAGATGAATTAGATGAAAAACTCGACGAACTTTTAGAAGATACTCTTTAATTGATGCTAATTTATGAATTATGTATATTTGCATTGTTCAAAATTAACATCACAATAATATGAATTTAAATAAAGCTTTTATTTTAGGGCGCCTAACTCGCGATCCTGAATCTAAAACAATGCCTTCAGGCCAGGCAGTAGCTAATTTTAGCATGGCTACTAACCGTGTTTGGACTGATGACCAGGGCCAAAAACAAGAACGCACAGAGTTCCATAATATAGTAGCTTTTAGACGATTAGCAGAAATTTGTTCACAGTATTTAAAAAAAGGCTCTTTAGTATTGATTGAAGGAAAGATTCAAACTCGTTCTTGGGATGATCAGCAAACAGGAGCTAAAAAATATTGGACAGAAATTGTAGCAGATAATATGCAAATGGGACCTAGGTCGCAAGGAGCGCCTGCCCAAGCTCAATCTGCCCCAGCGCCTTCTAAGGAAGTGCCAACAGTACAAGCAGAAACTCCTGAATCTGTTCCAGAAAAAGAAAAGCCAGAAGAATCTTCAATGCCAAGTTCTAATGATAATGGAGAAGTAAAAGTTGAGGAAATTCCTTTTTAAGAAAATATAAGAACCTGCTCGCTTGCGCTCGCAGAACCTTCTAATTATTCGCTTCGCTCATAATTATGAAAGATAAAATTTGTCAAATTTGCCAAGACAATACAAAAATTATTAATTATAAAAATACTGGAATTATCAGTAGATTTTTAAATCCTCAGAAAAAAATTCTTCCTAGAAAATATACTAGCTTGTGCTCTAAGCACCAAAGAAAAGCAAGCAAAGCCATAAAAAGATCAAGAGTAATGGGATTAATGCCATTTATTCCAAAATAAAAAATATTGACATTTTTTTTTATTTTGTTAAAATGTGGATAACTATATGTTTCAAAGAATTAAAAATTGGTTGGAAAAAAATAATGGAAAATATATTATTGCTAATGAACAAGGCGAGCCTTTATATATAATAATGAGTACTGAAGAATACGATAAGATATTAGAAAATAAACATGATAATCCAAAAAGTTTGACTCGTGAAGAATTAATGGAAAAAATAAACAAAGATATTGATATTTGGAAAAGTTCTCAAAATGAAGAAATATCAGAGCCAGTTTCCCAAGAACAAGACGAGCTTGTTGACGAGCTTGTTATAGAGGAAGTTAATGAAAACGTATTGTCAAGAGAAATTGCCAAAAAGCTTGCGAATTTTTGAAAAATAATGTATAATATTTATATTAAAAAATTAATTAAATAATCAGTATTAATCTTTATGTATTTAATAAAGATTACCCTGATTTTAACTGATTTGCGCTGATAATCTCGGCATTTGCTTGGGTTTATCATCGGAAATCAGCGTCTTAATAATTATGGCAGAAAAATTTGAACGCACAAAACCTCATATTAATGTAGGAACCATTGGTCATGTTGACCATGGCAAAACAACCTTAACAGCTGCAATGCTGCATGTTTTAGGTTTAAAAGGACATAGTGCCTCTAAAAAAGGAGTTGATCAAATTGATAATGCTCCTGAGGAAAAAGAAAGAGGAATTACTATTGCTACTTGTCATGTTGAGTATGAGAGCGATAAACGGCATTATGCTCATGTAGATTGTCCAGGGCATGCTGATTATATTAAAAATATGATTACTGGCGCAGCCCAAATGGACGGTGCTATTTTAGTTGTTGCGGCTACTGATGGCCCAATGCCGCAAACAAGAGAACATATTCTTTTAGCTCGCCAAGTTGGAGTGCCAAAGGTTGTTGTTTTTTTGAATAAAATTGATCAAGTTGATGACCCAGAATTAGTTGATCTAGTAGAGGCAGAAGTGCGGGAGCTTTTAACTAAGTATGAGTTTGATGGTGAAAAGGCTACTATTATTAAGGGTTCTGCCCTAAAAGCTTTAGATGCTAAAACTGCTGATGATGAAACAGCAAAGCCAATTATTGAGCTTGTTAATGCTTTGGATACAGATATTCCAGAACCAGAACGAGATGTTGACAAGCCTTATTTAATGCCTATTGAAGATGTGTTTTCTATTGAAGGACGCGGCACAGTTGTAACAGGACGAATTGAGCGAGGTATTGTAAAAGTAAATGAAGAAATAGAAATTGTAGGTTTGCGTGATACACAAAAAACAATTGTTACTGGAATTGAGATGTTTAATAAATCTTTAGACGATGGACAGGCTGGTGATAATGCTGGAATTCTTTTGCGAGGACTTAAAAAAGAAGATGTTGAAAGAGGACAGGTTTTAGCAAAAATAGGCACAGTAACTCCGCATACTGAATTCGAAGGCGAAGTTTATATTTTAAGCAAAGAAGAAGGCGGTCGGCATACACCATTTTTTACTGGATACAAACCCCAATTTTATCTTCGTACGACTGATGTAACAGGCGATGTAGTTTTGCCTAAAGGGACTGAAATGGTTATGCCAGGAGATACTGTTAAGCTAACTATTAAATTAGTAGGGCCAGTTGCCTTAGAAGAGAAACAAAGATTTGCAATTAGAGAAGGTGGACACACAGTAGGCGCTGGAGTTGTAACTAAGATTATAAAATAAGCCTAAAAAATCCCGGGAAACCGGGATTTTGTGGTTTTAAATATGTCAGATAAAAAAGAAAAAACCGAAGAGGAGGTTCAGCAAAAGATTCGTATTAAATTACGAGCTTATGATCATAAAGTGATTGATCAATCAGCAAAAAAGATTGTTGAAACAGCTTTGCGCAGCGGGGTAGAACCTGTTGGGCCTGTTCCTTTGCCTACTGAAAATAAAAAGTACACTGTTAATAGATCTACTTTTGTTCATAAAAAAGCTCGTGATCAATATGAAATGAGAATTCATAAAAGACTAATTGAAATTAGTGAGCCTAATGCTAAGATTATTGATGCATTAAGTAATTTGGATTTGCCAGCTGGAGTTGATATTGAGATTAAAATGTGAGATTAATAATTTAATTAATTATTAAATATTTTTTAATGAGAATCACTCTCTTAAAAAAAATATTTTTTTAAAAAATTTAACCTGTGTTTTTTGCATGACAGGTTAATAGCCTGTTTTTTAATTATATGAAATTTTTATTAGGAAAAAAACTTAAAATGTCGCAAGTCTTTGATAAAGACGGAAATGTAGTCCCAGTAACAGAAATTCAGGCTGGGCCTGTTGTTGTGGTGCAAGTAAAGACTGGGAAGCATGATAATTATGATGCTGTGCAAGTTGGATTTGGAAAAAAGAAAAAACTTACTAAAGCATTAAAAGGGCATATGAAAGATTTGGGTGATTTTAGGTATTTAAAAGAATTTAGATTAGATAAAGTTGATAAAATTAAAAAAGGCCATGAAATTTTAGTTAGTATTTTTAAGCCGGGAGACAAGGTAAAAATTACAGGAATTAGCAAGGGAAAAGGTTTTCAAGGTGTTGTTAAGCGATGGGGGTTTAAAGGCGCTGCTACTGCTACTCATGGAACTCGTCATACACATAGAACTGCTGGTTCTATCGGCGCTACTGGTCCGAGAAAAGTTTTTAAGGGCAAAAAAATGCCTGGAAGAATGGGCAGGGATACAAAAACTATTTCTAATTTAAAAGTTGTTAAAGTGGATATAAAGAAGAATTTATTAAAAATCAAAGGTTCTGTTCCAGGAATTCCTGGGGGACTTTTAAAAATAGTTGGGGAATAATTTGATAAAACCAAAAATCCGCCTAAAGGCGGATGATTGTGACTTCGTTTGGTACGAAATTCAGGCTTATCAACCAAAAATAATATAGCACATGCATTAGTAATTTGTCAAGAAAAAGTTATCCACAGGTAATTAATATTGCTTTTTTGGTGGAGGTGTGGGGATTTGAACCACAGAAGTCATGGTTGATAAGCCTGGCTCCGTACCAGACCACCCCCACTAAATATAGTGTAGCACATTTAAGTTAAAAAAGAAAAAAGCCCGCGAGGGTTTTCGTGGGCATATTAAGAAAATATTATATTTGTGTTTTGACTATTGTGAAATCGAGAAATACAATTTTTCCTATACAGTCTTCATTTCCTTTTCTAAACCATTCTTCAGCATATCCTCACTTTCAATTAAATAATAACATATTTAACCAAACTTGTCAACATGAAAATTCAATTATACAATTTAAAAGCAGTAAAGACAGGATTCACTGATTTACCATCAGAGATTTTTGGGTTTAAGAGAGAAGAATTAAATCATGATTTAATGCATCAGGCAGTAGTAGCGCAAATGGCAAATGCACGTCAAGTTATTGCGCATACAAAACTTCGCCCTGAAAAGCGCGGAGGAGGGCGAAAGCCTTGGCGCCAAAAAGGCACTGGTCGAGCTAGACATGGCTCTATTAGATCTCCAATTTGGAAAGGCGGAGGCGTAACATTTGGCCCAAGAAAAAACAAGAATTTCAGTAAAAAATTAAACAAAAAAATGAAACGAAAAGCGCTTTTTATGGCTATATCTTCTAAGGTTCTTGATAATGAACTGATAATGGTTGATAAGATGCAAATTACAGATAGCAAAACTAAATTAATGACTAAAGCGTTGAATAATTTATTAGACACCAAATCAGAAAAAATAAGTTCATTAATAGTTTTACCAGGCAAGAATGAGAATATTGTGCGAGCTTGCATGAACATACCCAAGGTTCAGGTTATCAGAGCTGATAGTTTGAATATTCGGGACGTTCTAAAGTATAAGTATTTAATAATGCCGGAAAAAGCAATTAAAGTAATTAAAAAAACATATTTATAAATTATCATGGGAATTTTAGATAAATTTAAAAGAAAATCAGGGGCAAAACATGTTTTGCCTAAAAAATCAAATAAAAAATTTGATAAGATTAAAATTGATAAAAAACATGACTCTACGGGTGCAAAGCATGGCTTGCGTACGCAAGAAATAGCAAAAAAATCTGGATTAGCGCGAAAATTAAAATCTCATGAAACAGCAGAAATTTATAAAATTATTAAATCCCACCATATTCATGAATTAGCTAATGATTTAGCACAAGAAAATAAATATGCTTTTAAGGTTTATAAAAATGTTAATAAAATTCAGATTAAACAAGCAATTGAAAAATTATATAATGTTAAAGTTAAAAAAATTAATATAATTAATGTGCTTCGAAAAAGACGAAGATTGGGCAGGGTTCAAGGCTGGAGACCAGGCTATAAAAAAGCCCTGGTTAGTTTATCAAAAGGAAAGATTGAGATTGGATAATTAGACATTTTATTTATGCCATATAAAAAATTATTAAAACCAAAGCCATCACGCGCTGGCAGATCTCGTCAGCAAGGAAAAATTACAGTAAGACACAGAGGCGGTGGTCATAAAAAGCAATATCGCGTTATAGATTTTAAACGCGATAAGTTTAATATACTTGGAAAGGTAGAGTCAATAGAATACGATCCAAATCGCAGTGCAAATATTGCTTTAGTATGTTATGTTGATGGCGAAAGACGATATATTTTAGCTCCTGATAAATTAAAGAAAAATCATGAGATTTTAACTGGTGAAAAAACTGAAGTTAAAAATGGCTATAGAATGATGCTAAAAAATATTCCCGTGGGAACTTTAGTTTATAATGTTGAAATGCAGCCGGGAAAAGGAGGCCAAATTTCGCGCAGTGCTGGCTCTTCAATTCAAATGCAAGGAGTTGAAAATGGCATGGCTCAATTAAAAATGCCTTCTTCGGAGGTTCGTTTAGTATCGGAAAAATGTTTTGCAAGCATTGGCCAGGTTTCAAATCCACAGCATAATAGGAGAAAAATAGGCAAAGCTGGAAGAAAAAGATGGATGGGATGGAGACCAACTGTTCGTGGATCTGCAATGACGCCTCATGATCATCCGCATGGCGGTGGCGAAGGCCGAACCGGGATTGGATTAAAGCATCCTAAAACTCCTTGGGGAAAAATTGCTCTTGGCAAGAAAACAAGGAAAAAGCATAAAAAGTCAAATAAGTTTATTATTAAGCGAAGAAGAAAAAAGAAGAGAAAATAAAGTTTAAAATTTATAAAAATTATGTCAAGAAGTTTAAAAAAAGGTCCTTATGTGGACGAAAAATTAATTAAAAAAGTTAAAGCTTTGCGCCAAGGCGATAAAACAGTAATTAAGACATGGGCTAGGGCTTGCACAATAACGCCAGAAATGGTAGGTTTTAGCTTTGGCGTGCATAATGGAAAAGATCATATTCCAGTATTTATTACAGAAGACATGGTAGGACATAAATTAGGGGAATTTTCTTTAACACGCAGATTTGTTATTCATGGAGGCAGAAAAGCTAAAGAGCAAGAACAAGAAGAAAAACAAAAGCAAGCTGAAAAAGCACAAAATGCAACTGATGAAAGCGAAAAGAAATAATTTTTTTCATGATCAATATGAAGATTACAGCAAAACTAAGACACTTACGTATGTCTCCAAGAAAAGTTCGATTGGTGGCAAATCTTGTGCGTGGAATGGATGTAATTCAGGCTAAAACACAGTTAAAATTTATGTCCAAACGAGCCGCAGGCCATGTTTTAAAATTATTAGAATCAGCAATTGCTAATGCTAAAAATAATTTTAATATTCAAAATGAAAATAATTTATTTATTTTTGAAATTAGAGTTGACCAAGGGCCATCTTTAAAAAGATGGCGAGCTAGGGCAATGGGACGAGCCGCTAGGATATTAAAGAGAACATCGCATATTACACTAGTATTGGATGAAAAAGAATCTGGTATTTCTGGTAAAAAAAATAGCAAAAAAGAAAAACTATCTGGAATACAGGATAAAAATGCAGGCATTGTAGAGACAGAACATATTCTGCCCTCTTCGCAGAAGCCTGACAAAACTGCTGTGAAAGACAAAAAACCAGCTAAACCCGCCTTTGCTAAAGCTTCGGCAGGCAAGCCTGAAATTTACAGAAAGAGAGAAAAGTTTAGCAAATCAGCGCCAGGGCGAAAATTTTCTAGATTAGGAAATAAAATTTTTAGACGCAAGAGTATTTAAATATATGGGAAAAAAAGTTAATCCACGATCATTTCGTTTAGGATATATCTATAATTGGGATGGTCGCTGGCTAAATCAAAAACAATATAAGGGACTTTTAAAGCAAGATCATGACTTGCGAAAGTTTTTAAATAGTAAATTAAAAGAAGCTAGTATAGAAAAAATAGTAATTGAGCGATTGTCTAATTCTATTAAGGTAATTATACATACCTCAAGAGCTGGATTAATTATTGGTCGTGGAGGTACTGGAATTGAAGAATTAAAAGTTCAATTACAAAAAATTATTCAAAAATCTCTTATTACAAAAAATTATCAGCTGAAATTAGAAGTTCAAGAAATCCGAGATCCTGATACTTCAGCTCAAATAGTTGCACAAGGAGTAGCGTCTCAAATAGAAAGAAGAATGCCTTTTAGAAGAATTTTAAAACAAACACTTGATAGAGTTTATCAAAATAAAGTAATACAAGGTATTAAGATTTCTGTTGCTGGTCGCTTAAATGGCGCTGAAATGTCAAGAACTGAATGGTTGTCGCGAGGTAAAATTCCTTTGCAAACTTTGCGAGCTGATGTTGATTTTGCAAGATCAACCGCGTATACTAGCTATGGCAGTATTGGGGTTAAGGTTTGGTTATACAAAGGTGAAGTATTTGGGGATAAGAAGGAAAATGAGCGAATTAATTAATTAGAATAATTTATTTTTTTATGTTAATTCCAAAAAAAATAAAACATAGAAAATGGCAAAAAGGACGTCGTCGTCATAAGGGCTTAGCAATGCGAGGCTCTAAGATTAGTTTTGGAGAATTTGCCTTAAAAGCTATGGAGCCTGCATGGATAACTTCGCGCCAAATAGAATCAGCTCGAAGAGCTATGACTCGTTATGTTAAGCGAGGAGGTAAGATTTGGATTAGAGTTTTTCCTGATAAGCCTCGTACGAAAAAAGGCGTTGAAGTTCCTATGGGCAAGGGAAAGGGTAGTGTTGATCATTATGTGTGCGATATTAAGCCTGGCAGAGTTTTATTTGAAATGGATGGAGTTGAGGAAGATATTGCAAAACAAGCTATGAGATTAGCACGATATAAATTACCAATGAAAACTAAGTTTGTTACTAAATCATGAAAAAAAGAACCTGCTTGCTTCGTTCGCAGAACCTTGTTTTCATAAATTTATGAAAATCAAAGAATTAAGAAAAAAAACAAGTAAAGAATTAGAAAAGATATTGGTTGAGCTAGAAGAAAAGCTTGGCAAGCTTAGATTTGATAAAGATAAGGAAATTAAAAATCATAGGGAAATTAGAATGACTAGAAAGCAGATTGCTAGAATAAAAACTTTAATTATCGAAAAAAATGAACAAAAAAATTAAAATACATAATGGCATTGTAAGATCAGATAAAATGGATAAAACCATTGTTGTTGAGGTTTTAAAAATAAAAAAGCATTTAAAGTACGAAAAAAGATATAAAATAAAAAAAAGATATAAAGTGCATGATCCAAAAAATAAGTTTAAAATAGGCGAAAATGTAAAATTTGTTTTATGCAAACCAATAAGTAAAGATAAGAAATTTAAAGTAATTTATTAATAAATATGATTCAAGTAGGAACAAGAATAAATACAGCTGATAATTCTGGAGCTAAAAAGGTTCAGTGTATTAGAGTTTTAAAAGGAACTAGGCATAGGTATGCTCGTCTTGGTGATAGAATTGTTGTTTCAATTAAAGAAGCAGATCCTAGAGCAGGAGTTAAGAAAAAAGAAGTTCATAATGCTGTAGTAGCTCGTCAAAAAAAAGAATATCGGCGCAAAGATGGTTCTTATATTCGTTTTGATGATAATGCAGTTATTATTGTAAACAAAGAAAATAATGATCCAAAGGCAACTCGTATTTTTGGACCGATTCCTCGTGAGTTGCGTGATATGGGATATAGTAAAATTGCTTCTTTAGCGCCAGAAGTGCTGTAAATAACCAAATTACAAAAAGAGATATGAAATTTAATTATTGATATTTTTTATGAAGATTAAGAAAGATGACAATGTAATAGTTATTTCAGGTAAAGATCGTGGTCGAAAAGCCAAGGTTGTTCGTGTTTTTCCAAAAAAGAATAAAGTGATTTTAGAAAAATTAAATATTTATAAAAAACACAAAAAATCACGCAAGCAAGGTGAAAAAGGACAAATTGTAGAAATTCCAAGTCCAATGCATATTTCAAATGTAAAATTAATTTGTACAAAATGCGGAAAAGCGGCTAGAATAGGATATAAGATAGTTGAAAATAAAAAATTTAGAATTTGTAAGAAATGCAATGCAGAGATGTAATATTAATTCTATGAATTTAAAAGAAAAGTATGTAAAAAAAGTTATTCCAGCAATGCAAAAGAAATTTGGCTATCCAAATATTTTGTCTGTTCCTAAAATTAGCAAAGTAGTTCTTAATATTGGTATTGGAGCGGCAACTCGCGAAAAAGATTTAAAAAAGCAGGCTGAGCAAGATATTAAGCTTATTACTGGGCAAAAACCAGTTAAGAGAGCGGCTCGCCAATCAGAAGCTGGTTTTAAAATTAGAAAAGGAATGATAATTGGATTATCAGTATGTTTGCGCAACAAGAGAATGTGGGATTTTGTATCTCGTTTAATAAATATTGCTCTGCCAAGAACGCGTGATTTTAGAGGAATTAAACAAAAAAGTTTTGATGGACAAGGAAACTTGACTATTGGCATAAAAGAGCATATTGTATTTCCAGAGATAAATGCTGAAAAAGCAAGTAATATTTTTGGGCTTGAAATAACAATTGTAACAACTGCTAGTAATAATGATGAGGGAATAGCATTGCTAAAATTACTGGGATTTCCAATAAAG
>CEPX01197930.1_pt1 | contig 14824 bp, 27 predicted proteins | sample 361361 | NCBI WGS metagenome assembly CEPX01 (sample SAMEA2619974, study PRJEB7988) | marine metagenome | biome: marine biome (ENVO:00000447); feature: mesopelagic zone (ENVO:00000213) & marine oxygen minimum zone (ENVO:01000065); material: "saline water (ENVO:00002010), including plankton... | reverse complement strand
GGCAAACTATGGATAGCGGAACAAATAATCTTCTTAGTTCAATTTTAGGTTTTTCTAGTGATGATATCTTTGCTTCGGGTGGAACAGGAACTATAATTCACTATGATGGAAATGGATGGCAGCCCATGGAAAGTTTTAGTACACGGCGAGAAAAACTCAAACTCTGGAAACCTTTAGGTAAAGAGGGCGACTTATGTAATACTGACCCTGAATGCCAGTCAGGAATCTGCAGAAATGGGATGTGCGTCTCCTTACCAGAAGTTCAGACACCTGCAGAAGCTCCTCAGTAAGATTCTCACTTTAAAATTTTTTTTATTTCCTTGTTTACTTTTCTACTAACTCTGGTTGGGAACCATAACCGTGCTGTCGATAAATCTTTAGCTATCAAATATTTCACTCCGACAACTGCCGGCCAGTTCTTTTGCGCTGCTACTCGTTCAGCTGCATACAATGTCAATTGTGCATCTCTTGTAAGTGTAAATGTTGAATACACCATTTTTAATATATCAACGGATTGCGATAACGGATCAATTTGTGGTATAACATTAAAACCAACCCAATAGGCTTCACTCCTACGTATGATAACATTTTTCATGTGAGCATCCCCAATAACTATTCCTTTTTCATGAATTTCTTTGAGACTATCAACTGCCAGTGCCAATGCCAATGCCAACTTTTGATACTCCAGCTCATGATCTTTAATTTGTTTTCCTTTGATATATTCTCTAACGAGTGTTTTTCCTTTATAGTCAACCAAAAGGGGGGCATGATTTCCTTGTAATCTGGCTAGAACATCTGCTTCCCGTGCAATTCGTTGTTTGGCTGTTGACAAGTGGCGTCTTCCATAAAAAAATTCGTCTTGCAGGCCATAGTACGCATCTGCCACTGTTGACCACAAGTTTGGTTGTTTGACGATATATCGATCATCACCCCATTTGACGGGAAAAACAATATTCGTTGCATGGTAATTCTCACCGTCCCGATACTTTTCAGGATTTTTCAATACATCTTCAAGCATACAAATTTAGAATGAGTGACATTTATATAATTTAAGTATTTACTTTAACGTATGAAACCGCATGGTTTGCATCACATTCATCAACGAAAGAGGAAAAAAGAAAACGTACATCCCTACCCAAGCAAAGATAAATGGATATACCTTCTTGATAAGTTTCTTATTTTCGTTGCAGTTCTCGCACCATTGATGACGTTACCTCAAATTCTCAGAATAATTCAGGAACAAAGTGCAGCAGGAGTTTCCTTACTGACATGGATATTATTTACTCTATTTACTATAACTTGGATTTTATATGGGATAGTGCATAAAGAAAAACCAATTATTATCTCTTATGTGTTATGGTTTTTGGCAGATTTGGCAGTAGTAATTCTAGCTTTAATGTACTAGCTCACTCCATAAACTTTCTCATCATCGGATGCATGTCCATCATGTGCTGCTTAGCAATTTCTTCATACAACTTGTAGATAATCATGACAGCTAATAAAATACCTGTTCCATTAGATAACGCACCAGAAAGGTCAGCAATCGCTGCAAGTAATCCTACTGCGGCACCACCAACAATTGTTAACGGCCAAATATATCGGGATAAAATTTTCTCAAGAACTCGTTCGTCACGTCGAAATCCAGGAATTTGTAATCCTGACGACATGATTTGTTTTGCCTGACTTTTAGCGTCCATGCCAGCTGTCTGCATCCAAAATATACTAAAAATGACGGCACCAACCATCATCAGTAATGTGTAAATACCACTTTGAATTAATTGCTGGCTCGTTAAACTTCCTCGGATAATGTTTTGTAATAAATTTGGTGGGAAAACCCACGCAACAATTCCACTTACTGGTGTATTACCTGAAAATGTCCCCAAAAGAGGTAATCCCCAATTTTCTAACAATCTAGCAAAAAGCTGAATGTTGGCTAATAATGCAGCAACTAAGATAACGGGAATATTAGAGGTATAGAAAAAATTTAACGGCCATCGCATTCCATACCCACGGACTCGTCCAAAAGATAATGGGATTTCAACTTTCATTGCTTGTCCGTAAACACACATCACAAAGACAACAATAGTCGCCAACACTGCCGCAATTTGTAAACCTGCTGTGGTAACGTCTCCAATTGCCAGTGACTGAAATAAGGCAGGAATAGCTCCAGCGGCAATATCTGGGTTCGTTGGACTTGGTAAGAAGTTAAATGCTCGAATGAAAACTTGCTGCGAAACTCCAGCTGCGATAAATAATGATATTCCTGATCCAAAACCCCACTTTGAGATAACTTCATCCATGAATAAAATAAGCATCCCCCCTAAAAACAGTTGAAATATAAGCAAAAATTGTAATTGTGCAAATAATGGTGTACCAACTAAATCAGCTGCTGGTGCTAAACCACCCATTAGAACGTATATTGCTGATTCAAAGATAACAAAAAAGATACCTAATAATTTCTGTAATCCCTGAAACTTCTTCCTACCTTCTGGCGTGGTTAATTCAAAATTAAGAATTCCCGTCCCTTGCAACAATTGCAATACAATAGACGCAGTAACTAGCGGCCCAATTCCAAGAGATAAAATGCTCCCAAATGATGCACCTAATATAATCGATAAAAATTCAAATTGTTGCAAAGAATTTTGCCCTAATCCAAACAATGGGATAAGTCCCATGACAAAGAATATAACCAGAATAATTAACGTCCATTTTAATTTTTCTTTAAATGATAACCTTTTCTGTTTGGGTCCTTTAACTTCAGGAATAAATTGTGTTAACTTTTCTATAAATCCCATAGTTCTACTCACTCACAGATTCAGGCGCATCAACAAACTCACCGACAACTTTTCCGCCTGCTTTCAATACTTTTTCAGCAGCATTAGCACTTACGTTCCCAGTTACTTCCACCACAGCGGATATCTTACCTGTACCTAATAATTTGTCAAATCCAATCTTACTCAAATCTACAATGAATACATCTCCCTTTTTTTCTACTTTTCCATTTAAAACAAACATTTCCAATTTTGATTGTAAACGAGAAACATTAATTGTCCTAACTTTCTTTTTTGGACCGCGTGGAACAAATCCTGAGCCGCCAAGTGCACCGTGAGATTGTTTATTGGTAGATGCTCGTTTACCACTACCTGCGTTACCACGACCGCCTCTGTTTCCAGCTCCACGACGTTTCTTCCTATGACCGCCACCATGAGTGACATGTCCCCGGTACTTTGCTACTTTTTTTCGTTTTGTTGTTACCATGTTTAAAATAATAAATTTTTAAAGACTAATAATCCTAATACTACTACAGCAATAAGTATGAATAATGCAAAAATGTATGGAAGAACATACATGATAATTGCTCGTGTCCTGCTAATGTTGTGCAATCGTTGAGTTCCAATGATAATAAGTACAAGGGAATATATCCCTGCAAACACTCCTATACCTGGAATCCAACTAAACAATAATTTTGGAGTTTGTGAATAAGCCAATAATTTGTACGACTGTGTGTAACTACCTTTTCCTCCGAACAATAAACACCAAAGGTGTAACAATCCTGCAAAAACAAAACTCAAGAGGACAGCTGCAAAAAAACCAAAGACAAACGATCCAACTGCGGGTTCGGTGATTGACATACCTAGATAGGCACCAAGTAAAGTATTTTCTGTATATTGTGATAATAAAGGTAAGACTAAATAGGTAGCAGAGAAAAATGAAAAAACAACGCCAAACAAACTCAGTACAGCATAATAAATAAATGATGATGTCAATCCCTTTTCTCTCTTAATTCCTCTGAAAAAGTAATCTGGCGAAATCAATACATCTTTAACTTTGAATAGTATACCGTCCATTGTTATATCATCCGTTGAATTAAATCAACCATTTTATCTTTGCGATATCCTAATGCACCACCTACTTTGAATGGAATCTTGATTCCTTTTCGACCGAATCCTTTACGAGGAGGATTTAATCTGAAATATTTCTTATACTTTTTTCCATCATGAACAAAAAATTTCTTATATGCAATTTTTCCATTACTACTTTTCTCAGGTCCTTTATACTCTTCACCGCGTTTCTCAATAAGCGCATGAATAGTAGCATCATCAATTTCCCCCCAAGTAATAAAATCTTTCACTTTCTTAATCATTCCAAGTGTTATTGGATTATTTTCTACAACAACACACGTATTTTTTCTCTGTAATCGAAGCATGTCAAAGGTATCTCTGATTGTTTGTTTAGTGTTAATCTTCCCACGAACAAGAACGATGGCAATTTTTCCAATATCTTTAGGTGTAACCTTTTCAGTTTCCTTATTTTCAGTTTCACTCATCGTTTTTCAATTTCCCCTCTTGCATTCCTAGTGTTTGCCGTGCAGTTTCACTGACACGAACTTCACCCAATTTTATCAAAGCTTTCTCTAAAGCACGTAATAAATTAACTTTAGTTTTTGTTTGACCAACCGTTTTACTCCATACATCTTTTATTCCAGCCATGTGTAAGACTTTTGCACTTTCTTTTTCAATGCATAGTCCCTTACCTTTTGGGGCTGGTATTAATTTAACAATGCACGATCCTGATTTACCTTCAACCGCGAACGGAATAGAATGGGGATCTTTGCAACCACATTCCCACGAACCGCAACCACGTCGAATTTTCAATAATTTTAATTTAGCTTTACGAACAGATTTATCTCGCGCAGGGACGGTTTCCTTACTTTTCCCGATGGCCATGCCAACAAATCCATTCTTATTCCCAACCAAGGCGCACGTTTGGAAATAAATTTTATTTCCTTCTCTCGTTTTCTTTTGAGTTTGACGGAAAATTCTTCGTTGTCCTCCACCAAATTTTCCTTTCGCTTGACCGATAAGTAACAAATCTTGTTCCAAATCAGGTAATAATGCTTCAGTAATTTCTGCTTCAATGATATTTTCACCACTGTCAAAAACTTGATCAATGTCAGCTATTTCACCTTGTTGAACTTTCTTGCCCAGTTCTGTCTTTGGTTTCCAAATCTTTTCAACAACAGGTTCTCTTGGTCTTTGATTCGATTTTTGTCGTCTTTTTTCTCTAGCCATTATTCTCCACCTGGTAATATTTTTTCGGAATGTGGTACTTGTAATCCACCATCAAGTGTTCCTTTGAGGAATGATGATAACCTGTTTCCCTTTCGTAATTGTTTGAATCCTGCATCTAGGATTACTTCCTCGACACCTTTTTGAGCTGCTTTCTCTGCAATAATCATGCCAGTTTTATAAGCTGCTTTCACATTCTTAAATGATCCTTCCCACTTATCTTTCTTAAGCACTGTTGAATCAACTCCTGCAACGACAACATCGCCTTTGGGGTCCCATTTTACTATTTGAGCTATAATCTTGGTATTGGTAATGCGAACAACTAATCGAGGTTTACCACCTAACAATAAACGTAATCGCTTCTTATAATTCGTCTTTCTGTCACGTTTTCGACGGTACGGTACTAATTTATGAACTCTTCTCATGTAACAAATTATACTCTTTGATGTAGAGTTTTATATGCCTCCTATTTCTGAAATAGCCACCACTGACTTTTCGATACAATTTCGTGTACACTTCAGGACTTATTTTTCCCCATTGTTTTAATTCTTTCAACAATTTTCGTTGAGCACGAACTTTATTCATCCACTTATCTTTCTTTGAAACTAATGAATATTTTTTTCCCTTCCGTTTTCCATGTCCACGTTGTAATCCCTTTCTTTTTTGAGATGCAATTTTTCTCGCACGAACACGTGACACTTCACGAGTATTTTTCTTACTAATCTTACCCACAGCAATTAACCCACGCATGTCTGAACGCGTAATAGCTTTCTTGATATCTTTGAGAGCATCGAATGCAAAAGCTACTTTTTTCTTAGATACGTTCAAAATCCTTGCTGCAAGTTGTTTTTTATTTTTCATCGTCTTTCCTAATTCCTAAATATCATTGTTTCTTAATTATCGTTTTTTCTGCTTCCTTTCGCTCTTTTTCTTTTTCATCAACTACTTTCTTATCAGTCTTTTCTTCCTTTTTCTTCTCTTCAGATTTCTTGACTTTCTTACCTATCTGTGAAGCACGTTTACTTTTTCGTTCCTCGAATGCTTTTTGAATATCATCAATAGTTTTCTGTGCATCACGAACATTTAACAATATCACTTTATTATCAATTGCTGCCTGTAACAAAATGATACGTTTCCTATCGCCAACGTTGCTTGAGATGATTGCACCTTGCTTTTCGCTTAATGCTTTCAATTCACCAACTGTCGCAACAACAACTTTTTGTAATCCTGATGAATGTAATCCATGAACTGCTTTTGGTGATCCATGTCCAGTTGTAACCATCCTTTGTTTTCCTTTTTTCTTCCGTCTTACAGGCGAATGTTTCCCTCTTGGTTTTCTCCACCTGGGCTTAATTCGAACTTGATGTTGAGCTTCCCGCCTTACAAAGACTGGCTTTTTCTTTTTCATTCGGTTCCGTTTTTCAAGTAAAGTTTTTTCTGTCATGCTTTTGATGTTATATAACAACCGTCCTGGAATATTCTACTATCTTTCTGCTTGATACGACATAACTGTTCAATATCTCCCGCCGTTTGACCAGCCAACTCTTTTGAAGATGATTTCACTTCAATTTGTTCCCCATTTATACTCACGTCAACATTATCAAGTAAACGTAATTCACGAGGAACACTTTCACCAAGGAAATTTTTGATAACTAATTTCTTATTATTGACTGACACATTCATTGGAAAATGTCCTGAACATATTTTCAATGTGTATACGAACGGTTCTTGCGCTCCTTTAATCATATTTTTAATCAAAGCGTTAAACGTTCCAATCATTTTCTTTTCTCTTTTGGTTCCTTGCTTTGTATGAATTTTAACTTTATTTTCTTCAACTGTAATGCTAATTTTTGGATGTGTTAATACACGTGAATTTTCTCCATTTGTCCCTTTCACAACAATAGAGTCACCTACAGTTACTGTCACTCCCTCCGGAATTTCTATTGTTCTAGTTATTGCTTCTTTCATGGTTAATAACAGTACGCAAGTAAAACTCCTCCGATATGTTGTTCCTTTGCTTGCTGATGTGTCATGATACCTTTCGGTGTGGACACGATAATGATACCAAAATCTTTAGCTGGTAAATACCTTTTCTCCCACTTTTCAAAACCGTCAGCTTTGGTACTGAATCGAGGTTTAATGACACCACATTTGTTTATTTTCCCTAACAAATGAACAGTTAACGCACCTTCATCATCAAAACCACCAACGTAGTGGTGTTCGTTCATTATTTCCAGTACTCGTTTAATAGTAGATGAACCTACAATAATAGTACAATTTTTTCGTGCCAATCGTTCTGCGTTTAACAGCTTCGATAGCATTGCGGCTAATGGATCGTTTAACATTTTAGTTATATTTCTTGAACCCCAACTCTGTAGCAATTTCTCGGAAACATTGTCGACACAATTTTATACCATATTTCTTGATATGTCCTCGTGGACGGTTACATTGTGTACATTTCCGTAATGCAATTCCACAACTTCGCTCTTTTGGTTGGTTGTGTTTAATGAACTTTTTCAACTTAATTGGCTTGGCTTTCAGTTGTTTGAATACTTTTGTATGGTCACTTGTTGTCATGTTTATTCCTCAATTGTTGTTTGAAACGTTTCTTTTATGAATTGTATGGCATCCTGTTTACTTATCCGATGCTTCTTTCCTACTTTTTTCCTTTTGATTCCTCTTCGCTTGATACGGAACCCCGGTCTTTCTAAAGTTACTGCGATATCAAACCCCATTAATTTTAAATCTGGATCATATACCAAACCAGGGACATCGATATATTCCGCGATTCCAAATGAAAAGTTCCCATGGTCGTCAAATTTCTTTGCTGAAATCACATTATCGTTTGCTTCCAGTAATCTTTTCAATAATTCAGTAGTATTATTTCTGATAGTCATTTTACATCCAATTTCTAATCCTGGTCGTAATCCCCATCCTGCAATTCTTTTCCACGTTTTTGTTGCCACGGGTTTCCCTTCAGCTAATTTGTTGAACAATACTTTGGCCTTGCCAACCATTTGTTCGTTTTTACCTGCACCTACATTTAACGTAATCTTCTTGATTGTAAGTTTTCTCATGACATTTTGACTTTCCATTATACGTTCATCACTGCTCCTTTAGTTCCCACAACGAAAAGATATTTTTTTGCTGTTTCAATATCTTTCCCATCTTTAGTGAAAATAGCTTGTGTCCCTGAGATACTTTTTAACACTCCTGAAGTTCCAGCATATTTCCCTCTTGTTAAAAAGATGTGCATTTTTTCTTTCAGTGGTAAAATCTCTTTAACCTTATTGGGAAATTCTAATACTACTGAATCACCGACATTTGCTTGCTTTTCAAGCAATAATGTTTTTCCATCATGTAACTGGTATTGTATCTTATTACCCTTTAATACTGTCTTACCAACAATTTTACAGACTTTACCATTTTTTTCTTTATCATCGATTTTTTTAACAAGTAATCGTCCTTTATTATCTAATGTAATTCTATAATGTTCATTTGCAAAACTTAACACGTCAAACAATCCTGCAAGATATCGGTGATCTTTCCTTCTTTTTCCATCAACCAGTACTTCATTTGCATGCAACACTTTCTTAACTTCCCTCGCAGTCGCCGCTTTCTGTAACGAATCTCGTAGTATAACTGTTAATGGTAATCCCGCTGAAAAAGCATGAGCACCCGGTCGTGGCCGAGTAATAAATACATTTTTCTTTCTAGGTAAATGCCATGTTCTTGGCGATGATATTAATTTCAAGTGTTTTTTCATTCTTTCTTTTCCTCAGGCTTCTCTTCTACTTCCTTATTTTCAGCAGCTTTAACTTCTTCCTCTTCTTTAACTTCAGTTTTATCAGGTGCAACTTTTTCTTCTTTCTTACTTTCTTTAGATTCTTCAACTTTTTTCGTATCAGCTTTCAAAGATTCCTTTTTCTCAGAACTTTTTGAAACTTTCTTTTCAGATTCTTCCTTTTTAACGCCTAACTTTACTTTTCTTTTTTGATCTAATGTCAATTCAATGATTATGAGGTTGCTTGGATCAAACGGTATTAATTGTTTTGATCCATCCTTCTTTGCTCTCTCAACACCAGTTATGAAAACCCGTTGTCGTTTCAAATCTATTCGTTCAACCTTCCCTTCCTTTTTACTAAATCCACCACGAACAATACGAACCTTGTCACCAACTTTTACTTGAATTCGTCGGAGATCATGTTTTTCCCGCAAAATCTTTGATAATGCACTGTGCATAAACTTCTGCTGCACATGAAGTGGAGCTTTCAATCTATACTTTCTCTGCTTCCGTCGTTGCGTACTATTTTTCCATTGTGGTGAAAATGTTTGTTTCATACTATAATACTCGCTACTTTTGATATTCCTGGCCAGCGTTCTGCAGCTTCTTTTGCTACGGGGCCTTTAAATATTGTTCCCTTCGGATTTCCTTTTTCATCTTTTAACACTACTACAGCATTATCTTCAAATTTCACTCGAATTCCGTCAGGTCTTCGATATTCCTTCCGTTGACGAACTACTACTGCAGGAACAACTTGTTTCCGCATGTCTAACTTTCCTTTCTTTACTGAAACCATGACCATGTCGCCAATCCCGGCACTAGGCATTCGACCCTTTACCGTTCGTGATCCTTTGACAGAGATTATTTTTACTAGCTTCGCTCCGCTATTATCACACGTTGACACCACAGATTGTGATGTTAGTCCTTGGGTCATGCTTGCCTTTATTGCTTTCATTGCTCTACCTTAATAATTGTGTAATGTTTTGTTTTACTCATTGGTCTTGTTCTCGCCGTGAGAACTGTTTGACCTTTCTCAGCGTTAATACATAGTGGGTTATGCACCCGTATTCGCGATCGTCTAATTTCAAATCGTTCATATTTTGGAACTGGATATTTCCTAGCCCATTCAATAGTCGCTGAATGATGCGTATCTTTTGAAATAACTTTCCCCGTGATAAACTCTCGTTTGACTGCCATTTTCCCGTGAAATGGACATTTGTTATCTTCACATCCCTTTTTCGGTGCTTCTACATCGAATAATTTTTGCTTCATTTGATTCGCTCCTCTGGCCGTTTCAATAATGTTTTTCCATCAATCAGTTTACCATCTAGTTCAATGGTTACATTTTTTTTCATTATTGTTTTTGTCATTTTTTCTTGTTTGATTTTGATGGTGTTTTTGGTTTCATCAACAATGATGCCTTCGATTGCAACGTCACTTGGATTGGACGATTGGACAATTTTGACTTGCTTGCCAATCAATCCGCCAGTGAATGTTTTCCGTTTCATTTAATTTCGATTGTTTCCTCCGGAAACCCTAAATCAACCAATATGTCTCGTAATCGAACACGGTGATCACCCTGTAATTCCACCACATCATTTTTTGCTGTCCCTCCGCAAGCCAATTTTGACTTGAGTTGTTTGGCAATCATGTTGATGTTAGCTTCCTTCTTGATTCCGCTGACAATGGTATATTTTTTTCCGAATTTTCGTTTTTCAATTCTGACTTTAATTTTTTGTTGTTCCCGCGCGATTGTTTCACATACACACAAATCCGTGGGGAGTCCGCAATTTGAACAAACCGTTGACATGTTTTATTGATGTACCTCCTTTTGTCGTTGCAATGTTTTTATTCTGGCAATATTTTTTTTCATTTGCCTCAATTTTCCTGGGCTACTTGGACTTGACGCCGAAGCCACTAGGTTATTTTCTTTCATTAATTCTTTCCGTAATTCTTGTAATCGCGCTACTAATTCTTCATCCTGTAATCCAAGTAATTCTTTCATTGCTTTACTCATTGGATTCCTCGGTTTTTTCTTCCTCAACTGTCTCTTCAGCAGGAACTGGTTCTTCTTCAGATGCTTCTTCCTCAGCAGGTGCTTCAGTTTCTTTTGCTGGTTCTTCACTTTCCTCAGCAGGTTGCTCTTCAGCAATAGGTTCTGTATTTTCTTCAGGTACAACTTCACTTTCTTTTGCAACTTCTTCACTAGTCTCTGCAGAAGGTTGTTCTTCCGTAGTTTCAGCTTTTCCTTCTTGAGTCGGTTTCACTTCAGCACTTCTGATAGCTTCCACTTCCTCCGCTTCACTTGTATCTTGAGTGATTTCAACTTTTTCTTCTTGAACTTCTTCAACCGCTGGTCCGATAATCTCGATTCGATCTGGTAGTACAATGTTAGGCGGCATAATTTTAACTTTAATTCCAATAATTCCACTTTTTAATAATGCTGATCGGTGTGCTGTACGTACACCCGTTATGGCAATATCACCACACTTTTTCAAATATCCCTGGTAAAATCTCCAACTTTTCGCTCGAGATCCTGGAATTTTCCCGGACATGATTATTTCAACTCCTAACGCACCAGCGCGCATGATGTTATCCATCATTCGATGTCCCACACCTTTAAATCGTTGTGATCCGTATCTTTCAAGCATTGACACCATACGATCCGCGACAACTTTTGGATCAAGGAAAATATCTTTCACTTCAACAATTTCAATCTGCGGATTTTCCAGTTTGAAATGTTTCTTTAATTCCTTTGTTAAATCTCGAATATTTGCACCTTTAGATCCGACAACTAAACTTGGTCGGCTTGTTTGAATTATGATTTTTTCACCTAATGGAATCTTTTTCAACCTAATTTGACTTAATTCAACTCGTTTCAGTCTCTTTTCTATGTAATTCTTAATGTGCCATTCTTTGGTCTTCTGGTTGATAAATTCTCTTTCCATCATTGTGATTGTTCACCTTCTGATTCTTTAGGTTCTTCTACTTTTTCTTCAGTTGGAGCTGATTCCTCTTTAGGCGTTTCTTCCTTTGGTTCTTCAGCAGGAGTTTCATCAGCTATTTCTTCTGTTGTTGCTTCCGTCTCTTCAACTGGTGACTCAGCAGGAATTGGTTCTTCTACAGATGCTTCCTCAGTTGGTGCTTCAGACTCTTCTGCAGGTTTCTCTTCAGCAACAGGTTCTGCTTTTTCCTCAACAGATTCAACCACTTCCTTAGCAACGTCTTCAGACTCTTCCTTAACTTCCTCTGCGACTTTTTCAGCCACTTCTTCTTTCATACCAGTTTCTTTCAGTTCTTCTTTAACTTCTTGTTTGATTTCTTGTTCAACTGCTTCAGTTTTTTCTTGTACTGTAGGCACTTTTTCTTCAGCAACTTCAGTTTTCTTTTCTTCAACTTTTTTGTCAGATTTCTTTGGCTCTTGAACTTCTTTAACAACAATTTCTAAATGCGTTCTCTTAGTACCACGATTTCGTCGTCCACCTGTTCGAGGAGTTGATGCTTGATTAGCTAACAATTTAATTATTTTCAATTTCCCATGTAAGCCATGGAATTGTGCGTTTGCTTCAACACCTTTCACCAATTGCAACATTGCAGTTGCACTTTTCACTGGATACCGGCCAGCAGCCATTCCTGGCTTGTGACCCATGTCCATGTTAAATCGTTTGAAAGGAACTGCTCGTTTTTGTTTGGTAACTTCTTCAAGCATTTGTTTAGCTAATTTTACTTGCTTGTAACGCAACCAGTCACAAATCACAATACTTTGTTTAGTTGAAATGGGTACATTTCTACTGAAAGCTCGTGCAGTTCCTGGCATTGTTTTAGTAGTCATTATCGTGCGCTCACCGCCTTACTCGATCGAGTAGCTCCTACTCCTGCTGAACTATGACTTACCGACTTACGAGTTGGAGCAAATTCTCCCAATCGATGTCCAGTCATTTCAGCAACGATAGTTACTGGCATCCAATCTTTTCCATTATGAATTCTAAATAATGTTCCAATCATACTTGGAAGGATAATCAAATTTCGACAATGTGTTTTAATGTTACTCTCACCGTTTGCTACTTTCGCCATAACTTTCTTCTGCTCATCAGATATTCCGCGTGTTAAGGATCGTCTAATTCTTGAAGGTAATAACGGTAATAATTCTTTCAAATCTAACTGTTTCAATTCTTCCTCAGACTTTCCCCAGAAAGTCATTTCTTTCTTTTTACTAATCATCGTTTTCCTGTTCTCCTTGGTCTTACTTTACCAACTTTCCTTCCTGGTGGTGCGTGTTTAGGCGCAACAGTAGGTTTTCCTTTATGCGCAGACGACGTTCCACCGAATGGATGATCAACGGAATTCATAGATGTACCCGATACACTTGGGTATAATTTATTCCGTGCTTTCATTTTATGCCATTTTGTTCCTGCTTTCAGGAATGGTTTTTCTAATCGTCCACCACCAGCAACTTGACCGACACATGCGGTACATGCTGCTGAAAAAATCTTTTCTTTTTTGGATGGTAATTTGATAGTAACTCCTCTATCACTTTTCGCGAGGATTCTTGCAAATGTTCCAGATGATCGGACAAATTTTCCACCGTCACCCGGCTGCATTTCTATATTATAGACATACGTTCCTTCTGGAATATTTTTCAATGGTAAAATGTTACCTGGTTTCACTTCAACATTTTCACCTATAGAAATGGTATCTCCCTCAGCTACTCCCTGAGCAGCCACTGTTAACAATTTCTTTTTATTAGGATACGTTAATTCAATCATTGGCGCCGTGTGCGCAGCATCATGGATGATTTTCGAAACTTTCGCTTCAACTTCTTCATAATGATATTTAGATGGCCCTTTAAATTTATGGCTCGGACTCTTGTATGGTCCTGTTCCTCGTCCACGTCTTTGCTGTATAATTCTCTTACCCATTTTATGATTCCACCAACAATGGCTCTTTTTCTGTACATTCTTGAGATCCTACGGGATAATAGCCATGATTCCTATGAAAAGAATCAAATTGAACAGTTCCATCATCGAATGATAAGTACTGTCGGTATGATCTCCAACTCATGATTCCGCCACGACTTTCGTTTCTTTCAATGAAAGCGTCTTGTCCATTGATTTGTCCTTCATAGATCATAGGTCTTTTAAAACCGTGCTCTAGGGAAACTCTCACTTGGTCACCAATCACTAACCCATCAAGGTCTTGTTCACTTCCTACTGATTTTCTGTCTCCCATTTCTAAATCAACCCTAAATCCGCGCTTACATCAGATGCTAAGCTTTCTGGACTTAACTTCACAATTGCACGTTTTTCTCCCTTGAATGAATTTTGAACATTAACTTTCACAACTTTCACGTTGAACAACTCTTCAACTGCTCTTTTAACGTCAGCTTTCCGAGCTCTTCTATCAACCACAAATCCTAATTTGTTATCAAATTCAATTTGCCGAATAACTTTCTCAGTACTTAATGGATACTTGATAATTACATGTGAATCTAATTGATGTTTCTCGTTCATATGAATAAATTCTCCTTTTCTAACACATCTATGGCATTCTCTGTCCATAACGTTAATCGACCGCTTGAAGCTCCAGGAGCTAACTGGTCAACTCGAACTTCATGGACTTTCACAACATCAACACCAGGAATGTTCCCAGCAGATTTTGCCAGTGGACAATCTCCACCAACTACAACTAAAGGTCCTTTTCTCTTCTTATACTTCCGACTTCTCATTGTACCTTTTCCAGCACGAACTTTCTTAACTGAAGCTCGTTCAAGTTCATTTTCAAGCTGTAAATTGCCAAATACATCCATGATATCTTTCGCTTTCTGTAATTGTTCAATTGCTGAATCAATAATGAACGGGTATGCTTCAGGAACTTTATGCCCTCTTGTTGCTACCAGTTCTTTGTTTACGCTGGCGGTAATTGCTGATCGTAATGCTTTCTTCCACTCTTTCTTGTTAATTTTTTGTTCCCA
>CEPX01067789.1_pt1 | contig 14830 bp, 12 predicted proteins | sample 361361 | NCBI WGS metagenome assembly CEPX01 (sample SAMEA2619974, study PRJEB7988) | marine metagenome | biome: marine biome (ENVO:00000447); feature: mesopelagic zone (ENVO:00000213) & marine oxygen minimum zone (ENVO:01000065); material: "saline water (ENVO:00002010), including plankton... | reverse complement strand
ATTCCCTCAAAGCAGGAGATAGAGAATACTCTCGCAGAATATATTGACGAAAATTTAGAGTCTTGCCTGAACGATTATATCCCATTTAGATTAGAGGGTTATGAAGTGGCATATTCTGAGCCATCCACAACAGCATCTCTTTCAGACAAAAAGATTATCTCACAAACAAACATGAAAATAGATACAGAATACAAGGAAAAATCCGCTACGTTCAAAAGTTTTGAAGCAAAAGTTGACTCCAACTTAGGAAAATTATACTCAAGAGCCTTGGAACTTTTTAGATATGAAGACGAAAAAGGGTTCATAGAGAATATAACTTTAGATTTCATGGCAATGTATGATGAAATTCCTTATTCAGGAATAGATTTTGATTGCTCGCCGCGCATTTGGATGAGAACAAAGGTGGCTCAAGATCTAAAAGCAATATTAGCACTCAACATTCCAACTCTAAAAATAGAAGGAACAAATTATGATTCAAAAGATAAAACAGATAAGCTTCTCACATTTGACGCGATAAAAGGTTCTGAAAAAGATATGACTGTAAACTTCCAATTCTCAACAGACTGGCCCATAATGATGGATGTTGTAGGGGAAGAGGGGGAAGCACTCAGAGGAAAGCCATTCACAATGGATAATGAAGCTTCGAGATTCCTCATGCCATTATTCTGTTTAAATGATTACCATTTTGTCTACGACATCAAGTATCCTATTCTCATAACTTTAAGCAAAGACGACGAAATATTTCAGTTTGCGATTATGGCTGTGATAAACAATAATCAACCAAAAACAAACACTGCAGACATACCCCCGGTGATAGAAGAATTCTCGCCAGTCTGTGATAATAACATTGTACAAAGCACAGTCATCGCATCTGGAATTTCTACAGATGGGTCAACAGTACCGCTTGAAGGAGTGGATGTTTCCATCCAATGTATTTCCTCAAAGTGTGAAATAGGAAAAACAAGATTGGAACAAACAACATATTCTCTTACCGAAATGTTCCCTCCATGTTTAAACGGTCAAATTATTGCGGAAAAGGAAGGATATCATAGGGCAAAAGAAGTAGTGAACACAAATATACCTTCAATATTCGGACTTTCAATGGAACCTTATTATGAGATTCCAGTCACAGTATTAATTAATGATGAAGGAAGTATAAGGAGCCCATATGACACAGAACAGGTATTATTCCAGTTTGAAAATATAGAAGATGAGTTCTTCACAACATATTTCCATCCTTCAGAAGAAAAGCTAAGATTAATTGCAGGAGAATATAAAGTTTCTTCAACGCTCTTAGTAACAACACAAACAGGTTTCAAATTTAAAGATGAGATAATAGAGACATGTGTAAAAGCTCCAATGAAAAGTGTAGCTGGAATTTTCGGATTGACTGAAAAGAAATGTATCTCGCAAGATATCAGCGGGACAACTATTGACACGCTAGTTTCTGGCGGAGGTTCATTTTATTGGGATGTAGACAGAAGGGCTCTGGCAACATCAAACAAAATCGTGCTATACTCTAACAGGGGTCCAACACCTCAGACAATGCAGGAACTAAATAATCAATATCAAAATATGCAGCAATTTAGTGAGGAGATAATAAAACCTACATTCGAATAAGATGAAAAGTGTCAAATTTTTGAGGACTAGCGCAGTGTTTGTGATATTTCTGATAGTATTACTTCCATTAGCCATCGCCCAGGGAAACATTGTTGGAGGGGATATAGGAGAGCAATTAGGTGCAGCAGGATCTGAAATAGAACGCAGACTCACAACACCACCAACTCAGAGAGACATAATAGGGGAAGACATAATACTAAATGTAGAGGAATATCAGCCGAAGGTCATCCGCTCAGGACTTCTTGAGGATCAAGGTGTACTAATCTTTGCAACATTGTCAGGTCAACCCACCAACCCAACAATAACAATCCCGCGCATAGATCGTGTAAGGGTTATTGGAATGAATGTCATAACGGATCCTCCAGGAATTCCAGTAAAAATAGGCAGGGTTGATTGGGATAAGAATCCAAGGCAAGAACTCAGCTACTCCAATATGGGCTATCTAAAGATTCCCGTCTATAGGATTCCAAGAGAGCACGATGTTCCACAGTCAATCACAATAGAATTAGATACGCAAGTTATGTTTGATGTCTCAGCTACGATAGGTGCAACACCAACAAAACTAATACTTTCCGAACAATCAGATACAGAATGGTATGAAACAAGAGATGATTCAAGATATAGTACAGTCTATATTCAAGCAGAAGACATCTCTGAAAACGTATCAACATTCAGCATATATGATAATAACTTAGACCCGATAAGAAAAAATGTAAGGGTAAGAGTAGGGGGGACTGTAAAGGGAATAAGAAAGTCAAGACATTACATCCCAGGCCAAATATTTGACAAATTTGATTTGCATCTTGCAAAGATAAAGCCATTGGGAAGATATGTTGACTTGACAGCAGAAAGAGATGGAGTGCTTTACAGGGCAAGAGTATCTGAAGGAGAAACCGTATATCCTGGATCAGGAATAAGAATAGAGGAAATAGAGAGTGATGGTGATGAAGTTACAGTTATATTTACAGGTCCAAACAACCAAAAAGTTCAAGGGCAATTCATCAAAAAAGAAGAAGCTAAAGAAGAACCAATACCAGCTCAAGATCTCTCGATAGCATATGAAGACTACAATCAATCACTTACATCATTAACGGGAGATGATGCATTGCAGAAGGCAGCCGAGGAGTATGCACGCATTATTGAATCATATGCAGGAGAAACATTGATGACTGGAGGAGATGCCAAGGTAGTTGCACAACAAAAACTTGCCGCACTATTTTCCAGAATAAAAGGTGGACAGGGATCTATAATTAAATTAAATGAAGCCGACGGGAAACCTGTAATAATAATCTTGAAAGGTTCAGGAGGTTCTATAGACGAAGAAAAAAGAGAGGCCCATATAATAGTAACTCCAAATGTTGAAAAGGCATTCAGCACAGCAAGAATAAACTTACACTTGCCTATAGAGAAGCGCTTGTTTGATCTTCCATTATTCTCAGAGTCAATAGATGAAGAAATAGAAAAAACTGAGAATCTCATGATAAAACTTGATAACGTTCTGATTAAAGTAGAAAAAATTCACAACGCATGGAAAAAACTCTGTTTTGCAGTCTTCGGATTTATCTGGACTAAGCAGCTTCTATCAGGAATATTTGGAGCAAGTGATGCAAGAGCAAAGCAAGAAGCATCCGATATATTCAGAGATAAATTTGGGGCGCAATGTCGCTCCATGAAACTAACACAGGATCAATGTGTATTTCAGTTCCAAGATAAGTATGAAGAAATACTAGAAACAACAACAACTGCCATAGAATATGCAGATGGTGATGATTATACAGGTATATTAAATAACATAGATATTAATGACGACAACAAAGAAGAACTGAGAGAATTAGCAATAAAACAACAGCTTATTGAGACATCACAAGATAAGCAGGAGTTCTATGAATCTTTCTTTAGGTTCAAAAATAATCAAATAGCAAAAGATGAATACGCAGAGGCAGCTGAAAAAGCACAGACATCTGGACAACCAATTGATATAGATAAGGTGAATGATGCTATTGAAGAAAAACTAAATGAAGAGTACAATAGTGCAAAACAAGTAGACCCATCATCAGCAAACATAATAAATCAGATTAGTGGCGTAGTAAAAGCACAACAGCTATCAATGGATCATGATCCAATTGCAACATTCTATGATGGGGGTCGCAGCGAAGGATTAGTTCATAGGATTTCAGTTGATTCAAACTATTATGCAGAGGTAGAATACACAGATAGGGGTACTGTGAAAGATATATTTGTTAGAAAGAGGGCAATACCAAACACTGAAATGTCAAATACTGATGCACCACACGGTCCAATCAAGGTCGCAGTAGACTATGCAAAAACTCATCCAGATGGCACAGGTCCGGAACTTTCGGCAATTATGAAAGCTCAGAACTGTATAAGCATATTGAACAGGGCAAAAGGAAAAAGCGGATTCGTTAGAGCTTGCGGCGCAGACCCTTACAAAGTCGCTGCCGACTTGCCATCTGAAATTGGAACAGCATGCACAGACATATATAGTCCAGCAGATTGCAAGTTATTGTTCAATGCTTGTGATCCAGTTCTTTGTCCAGCATCCAGATGTAATTTTGGCGGAAAATGGAAAGTAAGGAATAATGATGTGGTCCAGACAGGAATCATTGGAAGCTCAATACTTTGTCTTTCAAACTTTGGTGTTCCTGGAACTGATATAGGTAAGCCTGGAGGTGTAGTCATGCCAATCTGTATAACTGGAATCTATGCAGGCCTGCAAAACCTGAGAAGTATATTAGGCCAATACGATGATTGCCTAAAAAGGTCAAAAGTTGATGGGCGTGCCGTTGGGATCTGTGACAAAATAAGAAGCGTATATATTTGTGATGTGTTATGGAGAGAAGCGGTTGCAATATTCAATCTTAAGGGAGGACTATTCAACGCAATAATCTCAAAGATTCATGACCTGACTGGAGGAGGAGGAGAATACACAGACTTTCAGAATAGCATGGATCAATCAGTAGAGGGACTTAAATTCTTTACACAGCAATATGCACAAAACACATTTGCCCAATTCTCTGGAGGTTCACTTCCAGAAGTAGGAGGGGAAATATGTAAGTCAGCAATATTCGGAAAAGTTCCAGGAGTTGGTAGTTTCTTAGACAGAGCCATACGCCCAGAAAGTCCACCACAATTTACAGCAACACTTGACAGCGTATTGGTCTCAGATATTCCAGGCAAACCGATTGGTGATTATCAAGTATTCTATCATGCATATGCAGGAGCAAATGAGCCGATAACTATCTCCGTCATACTAAAGCAGGAAGAACTACCAGGAGAAAAGATCCTCCCACCATTTATTGTGGTGCCAAACATAAGGTTACTACCTGGCCAGTCCATATCAAACACACCGGACTTCCAGGCACCATATGGCTACAACCAGATATGCTTCTCATATAGGAGCATTACATATGGCCAAAGAGAGGAATGTGGATTTGGCAAAGTCTCATCAGGATTTGCAGTGCAGTATATAGCGAATGAATATGCAAAGTACGAGGCAGAAAAAAAGAACATCATGACAGTCGACGAATGCAGGCCTTCATCAAGATTAACTGGTTCAGGAAGCATCCCGCAAGACATTGCAAGATTAGGCGTTGGATCATTCTCATCTGGACTCCTCCAGACCGGCATAACAAGAATATGTTCAGAAATACATCCAGGTCTTGGCGGAGGAGAAAAGGAGTGGGTTGAAGTTGGTGAATGCTGGGAAAAGAGAGATGATGATCCTGAAGATAGGGGAAGAAACTATGGAAGTTGTTGGTTGTACATTCCAACAGCAAAGAAAGTAGTAACCGATTTTGCATTAGATCCAACAAAAGAAATAGGACAATTAACACAAGAGCTCGCAAGTTACGCTGCAGTCCAAGAACCAGAGAAATACTTAGATGATGAAAGAGCAAAGGACTTGCTAAATACAATTAAAGGTATGCCAACAACAACCACGGCTCAACTGCTAGAAATAATCAACAAGTACAGGGATATAATTGATAGGGGATCATTCTTAAATCCAGCTATAATAATGCAAACAAGATTAAATCTTGCACAAGCATATGAGCAGTTCGCAAACTTATAAAATGAAAATTCTCCAAGAAACCAAAAAAGTTTTCAAGAGAGAATTCTTTACAATTGCTTTAACTCAATTGGCACTTTTCTTCTCTTCTTTATTGTTTTTTGTCTACATGAGAAACAAACTTGCAGAATATATTCAGGTAATTCAGGGTTTCCAACTGGATGTTAATCAAGCTCTTTCAACTCTAGACGCTGTAGATCCATCATCAGTGGCTCAATCAACAGCAGTAGTAGATGCAATCAATAGCGTTGCAAGTGAAACTTTATTTTTCCTAATTATCATTGCACCAATTATTTTATTTTTATTTTGGGTTATATTTCAGGGAATTTTCTGGAGAGCAATAAAGAAAGAAAAAATAAAAGATACAAGAAGTTATTTTCTTAAGTTCGCGTTCCCAACAGCTTTAATATTTTTAATTGCAACATCCATTATTAGAGACCCAGAAAACATTCCCGGAATGTTCATATCTATGTTTCTTGCATTATATGCATTGACAATTTATTATGCAGTCCTATCAAATAAAAAATTCCATCACACAATGCATCAAACAATAAACCTAGCAATAAAGAAATTCTACAAGTACATCCCCCTCTTCATCCCCCTCTTCATACTATCTCTCTTAATTTTAGCAGTGTTTGCAATGATACTTATTCACAAGATAGTGCCATATGAATATTTCAATGTTGTTTTATTAATCGCTGGAAGCATTGTAACCTTGCTAGTTTCAGGATTCTACAAAGTTATATTCCAGAAAGTTGTTGAAAAAGACTTGAGCTGATTCTTAAAAAGTGTGGGCGCTAGGGTTCGAACCTAGGTAGGCACTAAGCCACTGGGTCCTAAGCCCAGCCCGTTTGACCGCTCCGGCACGCCCACGTAATAGAACTAAATCCAATGAATTATTTAAAAGGTTAACTAACAAAGAATTAGAGGTATGAAGGCGTTTTTCTCTTGCCTCTGTGAGAATTAATTCTTGCTACAATTCTTGGCTTTGTAACGGTTTTTTTGTTCCAGTTATATCTTCGCAGCTTTGCACTATTTCCATAGCCACAACTACTGCAGACACTCTTTATCTTGTGATATGCAGTTTTCCCGCATCTCCTACATCTGATATGTAGTCTGCCTTTATTTCTCTTCAATCCTTTAGAAGCGGTCCCTTTCATTTTTGCGGTGAGATGAGTATAATCGTGTCCCCTCGTATAAACAACGTACCTATCTTCCTTTTCAACTCGCCGTCCTCATGCTCTTCAGCCTCACTTAGAACGGTATTGATATGAATATCAAACGCTGTAAGAACCCCCGTAAACTGCTTTCCGTTTTTCAGTTCAACAAGTACTCTCTTTCCTCTGCTCTGATTGAGCGCATCTAATGGTCTGCCTGATTCCATAATCATAAGCCCCCTAAAATAATATTTCAATCTCGTCTAATTGGATATTTAAAGCTTGTGATTAGAAAAGCTTAAAAAACAAACTTCAAATCAATCATTCAATGGCAATTTCACAGCGCAAATCAAAGAGAAAACCTTCGGGCGGAAGATATGTATCTTTAAGCAAAAAGAAGCTGAAAGACATGGGCAACCTCCCAACCCACACAAGAGTAGGAAAAAGGGCATCAAAGGTCATTAGAGGTCTTGGCGGAAATGAAAAAATCATTCTCACAACAGAAGAGCAAGTAAATGTCTTGGATCCAAAGACTAAGAAATACTCAAAATTGAAGATTGAAGAAGTGCTAGAGAATCCAGCTAATCGTCATTTCGTCAGGAGAAATATCCTTACCAAAGGCACAATAATCAAAACTTCAAAAGGCAATGCAAGAATCATCTCAAGGCCAGGCCAAGAAGGCGTAATTAATGCTATTCTGGTTAAATAAGTATTTCAAATCAAAAATTCTCTAAATTTTGACTCTCAAAAATATTTCGCAAATTTTACGAACTTTTTAAGGCAAAAACTTATAAATTAAAATAGTTACTACAAGATAATAGTTAAACTATATAGGACAAAATGGAAAATCAAGAAAAATCTGTTGGAGCTATTGTCTATAAAAAGGATTCTAAGGGGTTAAAATTTCTTATTTTGGATAGATCAGATAAAACAGAGGATTTTTGGGAGTATCCTAAAGGACATAAAATAAAAAACGAGACAGATGAATGCACACTAAAAAGAGAAATTAAAGAAGAATTAGGAATTAAAAATTTTAAAATAATAGAAGGGTATAAACAAACCATTTCATATGTTTCAAGTAGTACTGGAAAAATAAGAAAATTAGTTTATTATTTAATTTCTTCAGATGATGAGGTAATTTTGTCTAATGAACATTCAAATTTAAAGTGGATTGGTTTAAAAGATGCAAAATCTTTTTTTGAGTATCCTGACATGGTTGAATTATTAAAAGATGCAGAAAATAATATAAATAGTAAAAAAAGGATTAAAGGATGATGTGGCTACGTGGTTCTTTTAGAGGATAAAAAATGGCTTCAATGAAACTATCTGTTCTGAAATCTAAAGAAAAAAATAAGAAAGTCTGTTTAATAGCAATGTATGATATCAATTCTATGGCAATCAGAACACTTCACAACCATTTAAACAAAAATAATTATGATGTTACAAGCATTTTTTTCAAAGCAGAAAATCCAAACAATACAATGGATAAGCCTAAAAAGGAAGAAATCCAAAAAACTGGCTGATTTTTTAGTAGATAACGAGTTTGATATGGTGGGGTTTTCAGTAAGGAGTGTTTTATTAAAATTAACAGAAGATATAAACGAAGCAATAAAAGAAACAAGTAAAAGGTTAAAAAAGAAAAAACCAATGATAATTTTGGGAGGGCACCATATTACAACGAATCCAGAAGACGGTATAAACTTTGCTGATGTAGTGATTATTGGAGAAGCAGAGGAGACACTTTTAGATTTATGCGGTAATAAAGACATGAAAGAAATAAAGAATATTTGGTATAAAAAAAATGGAAAAATAATAAAAAATCCAAGTGGTTTTGTTGTAGAATATTTGGATAAAATACCTTACCCTGATTATAGTGATAAAAACAAATGGTTGTTTAATAATGGGAAAGTAGTTCCAGCAAAACTCAGTAAGTATAAGACAAGGTACACTACTATGACACAAAGAGGTTGTCCAATGAATTGTGCATTTTGTGGTATAAGTGCAGTAAGAAAGATATATCAGGGAAAGTTTTTGAGAAGAAGAAGTGTAGATAATGTCATTAATGGGTTAAAGAAAGCAAAAGAACAATTTCCTTATTTGAGTTATATATCATTTATGGATGATATTTTTACAATTAATCCTGAATGGATTAATGAATTTGTTATAAAATACAAAAAAGAAATAGATTTGCCTTTTTATTGCTATAGCCACCCTAAATTTGTTCAGGAAGATATGATAAAACAATTAAAAAATGCTGGAGTTGCAGATATTGCTATGGGCGTCCAAACATTTTCTGCAAGGATGAGAAAAATCTACAATAGATATGGTGATGAAGAAGATATTGTCAAAGCAACAGATGTTTTTCATAAATATAAGATAAGATATGCGATTGATTTGATATTAGATGATCCAAAAATAGAAGAGGATGACTTGAAAACTAACCTAAAAGCGTTGTTAAGAATTAAACCACCTTTTTCCTTACATTTACATACAATGACTTATCTACCAAAAACAAATTTAACTGATAGTTATATTGCTGATAAAACCATATCAATAGAAAGCGTAGAGAGCATTAAACAAGAAGGGTGGGGAAGATGGACACCATCATTGGATTTAAGCAGAGACAAAAGAAATAAATTTTATGATGCGCTCTACTCATTAACAAAGAGTAGATTTAGAAGTAAGTGGTTAATAAAAAAATTAAGCCAAAGCGATTATTATAAAGAAAATCCAGATAAATTAATGTCACTTGTTAGAAAAATCTCAACAGATATGCTAAGTTTAAATTGGAATAACAAATATGATAGATTAAAGTTTTTTGCTTCTAATGGCATAATTGCAATATTAAGGGGAGATTTTGCCTTTTTAAAAGTTAAAGCAAAACAACTCATGGATAAAGATGCAGTGATTGACGCATAACAATTTAAGTTAGACCCCTTTAGCACACAATTCCTTATAAATTCTTGCACATTTTTTAATAGAAGCTCTAAAAACGATAAATTCTCAATTTATGTCCAAAGCCAAGAAAACCGAAACATTTATATATCACTTATTCACTATTTATAAAAATTGCTATAGTCTAAAACCACCATATTACATTATATCTCAGTTTAGGCGGGTAGGAGGAGTATATCATGCCAACCAAAATCAAAAAATGTCCCGAGTGTGGTTCTACTAATATTCTAGCAGATAAAGAGCGTGGGGAGCTCGTATGCAGCAAATGTGGCCTTGTTATAGAGGAAAGAATGATCGATTTCGGCCAGGAATGGCGTGAGTTCGAAAGTACTCAAGAGAAAAGGCGTAGGACAGGGGCCCCAATGACCTATACTCGTTACGACAGAGGTCTCGGAACAGATATTGGTCAAAGAGAAGATATGAGACATCTCGACGGAAAAGGCATGAACAAGTATCTAAGGCTCAGAAAATGGCAATACAGAATATCTACTGCTATTGAAAGAAATCTAAAACTTGCACTCGCAGAACTGAAGCGTGTCGCTTCATACCTAAAACTTCCAAGATCAGTCGAGGAAGAAGCCGCCAAGATATACACTATGGCTGTCCAGCGTGGACTTGTCCGCGGACGTTCTATGGAGTCTGTTGTTGCAGGAGCACTTTATGCTGCATGCAGACGTCATGAGGTTCCAAGAACACTTGACGAACTCAGCGAGGCATCAGGAATAGAGAAAAAGGAAGTTGGAAGAACATATAGGTTCATAACAAGAGAACTCGGAATAAGAATACTTCCATCAAATCCTGTTGATTATATTCCAAGATTTGCATCAGCACTTAAACTTAGCCCAGAAACTCAATCTAAATCTGTAGAAATTCTTGAGATGGCTGAAGCAGTCGATCTTACATCTGGACGTGGACCAACAGGAATTGCAGCTGCATCACTTTATGTTGCTGCATTGATGAATGATGAAAAGAGAACGCAGCGTGAAGTTGCAGATGTAGCGGGTGTTACAGAAGTTACAATAAGAAATAGATACAAAGAACTTTTCACAAAACTCAAACTAAAAGATAAGATGAGCAAGAAGGAACCTGCAGAGAAATAATTAAACTTCTATAGTCATAAAATCATCAGCTAAAACAACTTCCTTACCAAAAGCCTTCTTCGCTTCTTTTTTCATTTCATCCAACTGTTTATTATCATACCTCTGGCTGAAATGTGTTATGACCAGCTTTTTCGCCTTAGCTTTTTTAGCCACTTTACCAGCTTCATGAGCAGTCATATGTTTAAACTTTTTCGCCGCATCTTTTTTCTCATTAAGATACGTTGATTCACATACAAAAACATCAGAGTCTTTTCCAATTTTGACTACTGCAGCACATTCAGCTGTATCCAAACACAATCCAATCTTCTTCCCATACTTCGTATAAGTAATATCCTTCCATTTTATTTTCTTACCCTTATATACAACATCTTTCTTAGATTTAATCTTGGCCATTATCGGCCCGCTTGGAAGCTTGAACTTTTTCATTTTCTTTTTATCCACAAGAAGTCTATCTTTTTCTTTTATGTAATACCCTAGACAAGGCAGGCTGTGTTTCAAAAACTGAGCACCAAATTCATAATTGTCTTCTTTCAAAAAAACACCACTCTTTCTAATCTCTTTAAACTCAATCTTCAATTTGTTTCTAATATTAAAAGTATTGACTAGTTGATTCAACTTTCTCCTTATTTCCTTAGTACCACAGATCCAAATTTTCTTCTCAAATGAATTCTTAGCAATATTTTCAAGCAATCCTGGTAACCCAAGAACATGATCTCCATGCCAATGTGACAAAAACACCCTGGTAACTTTAGCAGGAGATATTCCTGCTATTCTCATTTGTCTCTGTATATTCTCTCCGCAGTCAAAGAGAATTTTTTCTCTACCACAATCTATGAATATTCCAGTTTGCCCTCTCTCCTTTGTAGGCATCATGGAGGAGGTTCCCAAAAATGTGATTTTCATTGCCATAGTACAATTTACCCAAAGGCTTTTATAAATAGTTTTCTTATTGCACCCGTTATGAAATCCAACAAAATTAAGGGAATTTTTGCAAGGGAGAGAGTAATGGCGGAAGACAACCCCATCTCTAGACAGCTCTATCAAAAAAGCAGATTTGGGGAGCAGAAAGGTGGCAAGTTCAATTATTCTTTATCAGAAGCACTATTTTTAATGGAATCAAGAAAGATGAATATCTATGATGGTAGAAATAGTAAGCTAAATGAAGAAGAATTCACAAGAAAAGCCAGAAAAGCCGAACCCCATTTTTGGATTAGATTTGCAGTATTTAGAGACCTAAGAAGAAGAGGCCACATAGTCAAGACAGCTTTGAAATTTGGGGCTGATTTCCGTGTCTATGACAAAGGAATAAAGCCTGGCCAGGATCATGCCAAATGGATTGTTTTTCCTGTATACGAGGCAGACAGTCTTACATGGTATGATTTCTCAGCGAAAAATCGTGTCTCGCACGCAACAAGAAAAAGTCTGCTCATTGCAGTTGTAGATGATGAACAGGACGTAACATATTATGAAGTAAATTGGAAAAGGCCGTAATTCTAAGCAACACTTAAATATCTGGATTTAGAGAGATATTAGATGTTTAGTTCATCAGGTGATAAGCCAATCTCAGCACACGATCTTGTTAATAGGCAGGCAAAAACTCAGAGTCAGAAGGAAAAATCCAATGAGAATGAAATTCCATTAAAACAGCAAGTATTACAATATATCCAGTCAAAAGGACCCGCTGTTCCTGTTCAGATAGCACAAGAACTTGGCAGAGAATCATATTTAATCGGAGCCGTTCTATCAGAACTTCTTGAGACAAAACAAGTAATAATGAGCCATGCAAAAATAGGCGGCTCAAGAATGTATTACACACAGGGACAAGAAGCCAAGCTCTCAACACTCTATAAGCACCTTCCAGAAACAGAAAAGAAGGCTTACAACATTCTAAAAGAGAAAAAATATGTGAATGAATCAGAAGTCCCGCCGGCAATAAGAGTCGCTCTAAATATGATTTCTGACTTTTCAATTCAAATACCACCCGAAAGAAATAATGGGGAAAAAGGGTGGAGATGGTATCTTTCACCACCAGCAGAAATCCAACCTAAAAAAATGGAAGTTGTCCAAAAAAAGGCAAAAATTGAACAGCAAACAATAATCACAAAAAAACCTGAAGAGAAACAGACCAAAAAAACAGTTAAGGAAGATGACTTCTCATTAAAAATGGAATCATTTCTTTCACTAAACAAGATAAAGATTATAGATAGGGGCGTCGTGAGGAAAAACATGGAGTCAAATTATGTTGTAAAAATTTCCTCCCAAATAGGGGAACTCAATATGTTTGTGTGTGCTAAAAACAAAAAGAAAATCAATGACAAAGATTTAATGCTGGCACATCAAAAAGGCCAGAATAAGAAGATGTTAACTTTATTTCTAGCCACAGGAGAAATAACGAAGAAAGCACAAGACTATTTGGAAAAAAATCTAGAGGGATATATGATATATAGGAAAATATAACATGAAAAAATCAGTTCTAATAATTTTATTCAGTTTAATAGTAATTCCATCAGTAATGGCAGTACAACCAATTTTTTATTACATGGAAGATGTGGACGATTTTTATTCTCTTGTTCTAGGAGAAAATAGTCCAGCAGGTGACACACTTGCAGCACTAGATATTGCATTGGGACTCCAAACGCACAATGGGTTTGATATAGAAACAGTTCTAGAGACTGAAATTGGAGAAGGTGTGCAGAAGATATTAATTGGCAATCCATGTGAAAATAAATATCTTGAAAATATTTTGGGCCTTTCATGTGAGGAATGGCCTTATGATGAAGGGCAAGCCATAATAAAGACAGTTGGAAATACATTAATCGTCACAGGCACAACAGTAGACGATAGGAGAAGGGCAGCCAAAATCCTAGCGGATTATCCAAACTATGAGGAGCTAAAAGAATATTATTTTGTTTTGGTAACTGGCACGACTCTTGAAACTTTAGGGCTAGAAATAGACAAAGCAAAGTTAGAACATGAATTTGAATGTGGCGATGGAATATGCGAACCAGGCGAGAAAATATTTTGTTATGCTGATTGCAAACAAAAAAGTTGTTTTGATGTATGTAAGGACGAAGGATTTACAGAAGCATTTTGTAGAGATACTCCATCAAATCCATATGTTCCAATATGTCTCGATGGGGAGATAAATAAAGGCATGAAGTATTGTGCAGAACAAAGGTCATGCTGCTGCAAGGCAGAAGTGGATGAAGAAATAGCAATACCACAAGCAGAATCAGAAGAAATCCCACTCAAAGAAGATACAGCTCTGCAGCAGATCCCAGCTAAAACATGGGTGATAATCTCAACAATAGTCTTAGTAATAATCCTGGTGATAGGATTTGTGTTTATAAGAAGGTAACTACTTTCTAACAAAGAACATAATTATCACAGCAATCACCACCACAGCAAAAATTGTTGAAATAAGTGTATTGCCTGGCGTGTAGGCAAACAGCCCAGCATAGAGATAAGGTAAAAACAAAATCATAGATTAATTAAACAGTATACCCATATATATTTTGTGGAAACTTTTTTAAACATATTCACGCCAAAATTTTCCATAAGCCTCGGTAGCTCAGTCTGGCTGGAGCGTACGGCTGTTAACCGTAAGGTCGCTGGTTCAAATCCAGCCCGGGGCGCTAACCAAATAGGTCTGCTTAGAAAATCTTATAAATCCAAGTTAGGCATTCCATACATATCAGACAAATTTTTAAAGGGCTCGTGGCTTAGTCTGGCTAGAGCACACGACTGATAATCGTGAGGTCGGCGGTTCAAATCCGCTCGAGCCCATTCCAAAATGAAGAAAGCATTAAAGAAGACAAAGAGAAGGGCATCAAGAATCGCAAAAAACAACAAAAGTGCGATATTCATATTTCTAGTTGCATTAGTCTTGATATTTTCAATATTTTTGCTCT
>CEPX01034392.1_pt1 | contig 14830 bp, 21 predicted proteins | sample 361361 | NCBI WGS metagenome assembly CEPX01 (sample SAMEA2619974, study PRJEB7988) | marine metagenome | biome: marine biome (ENVO:00000447); feature: mesopelagic zone (ENVO:00000213) & marine oxygen minimum zone (ENVO:01000065); material: "saline water (ENVO:00002010), including plankton... | reverse complement strand
TGGTTCAAGCGGCTTTGTTGGCTTGCTTTCGCTTGTGGTGCTTTTAAGCCTCTTTAGGGGTAAAGATTGAAGGCAATAGTTGATAAAACTTTAGCTAAGGTGGTATCGCGAAAGTTCACAGTTTTCGCGCTTGCCACCGTTTTTCTGTATTTAAATCATTTAACTGGCGATCAGTGGACTGCCATATCTCTCGGCTATATAGGAATTGAAGGAATTGCAGACATCGCAACCCGATGGAAACATGGGGCAGTGCAATAAAATTAGCAAACTTCAAATAAAAGGAATAAGAAATGAAAATCAATAAAGAAAGATTGAGGCAAATTATTCAAGAAGAACTTGAATCCGATCTACAAAAACAACAACTTTTAAATGAAGGAATTTTTAGTTGGATATGGGATGTTTTAGCTGGAGTCCCTGGCGGTGTCGTGGAGAATATCAAAGAATGGATGGCTATAAAAGTTATGGGATGGGTAGGCATTCCGGCAGGTTCACCTATGTCTGATATAGCAGCAAACTTTTTTGGAAATTTAGAAATGGCAGAACTGGCGAAAATAATGTCCGGAAATGCGGATTGCATGGATATTACAACAGAGTTGGCGGGATCAATTACTGAATATATTGGTGAAAGAATTCCACCAATGCTTGGAATTGAATCGGATGGCTGGTTTTCTGGAGCAGTAAGAGAAAGTATGGGAACTAACCTGCTCGGTAATATTAATCAAGGAATTGGGCGAGCCTTATGTGGTTTGGATTTTTCATCAGTTACTCAAGCTGCGCCGGGTGGTAATCTGCAAGAAGCAAGACAAAGACTTGTAGAGAGATTCGGGGATAAGAATTTAATTTTAGAAGAAGGTTAATCCATGAAACTATTTATTTCACAATTACGGCAAATTATTGTCGAAGAAATTGAAGCGGAACTTCTTGAGAAGAAGAAAGAGCCATCCCTTTCTAAAGAAAAAGAGATCGCAAAAAAACAAAAAAAACATACAGCCAAAGATGGTGCTAAATTTGTTGATGCGCCAGAACATTTTAGCCCCAAAGCCAGTCCTGAACAAGCTGGAGGTACTATACATAATTGTGCCAAACAGGTAACAGATCAAGATCGTCGAAAAAGTGGGAAATCTTTAGAAGCTGACATGACCAAAAAAGAACAATCTAAAGCTTATCCAATTTGTACTAAAACCGCTGCCGTTGCAGGCGCTACAGGCAAAAAATCTAAAGGATATAAAAAAGGTAGTGAGTGTGCGAGAGTTGGTGGCAAAACACCGGCGAAGTGTCCATCTTGAATTGCCGAGATTTTAAAACAAGGAAAATAAAATGAAAACAGAAACTTCACAATTAAAAGAAATTATTTATGAGGAGCTTCTTGATGAACGCAATTCTATAATTATCAAAGAAGAGTTTCAAAGAATTAATCTTCTTCATGAAAGAATGGAGAATGACTTATTACCTCTTAATGAAGGTTGGGGTTGGAAAGATATTGCCCATGTTGGCTTAGATATTGTGGGGCTCATTCCTTATGTTGGAGCACCCGCAGACCTTACAAACGCTTTATGGTATTTTTGGGATGAGGAATGGTTAATGGGAGCTTTGTCAATAATAGCAGTGGTTCCTGTTGTTGGAGATATTATTGGCGTTGGTGGTAAGTTTTTAGTAAAAGGTGGTGCTAAAGCTACAAAAGCTACTGCATGGATGGGTCGCAAATTAGCGGCACATATGCCTCAAATCACAAAGACTTTTGAAGGGCTAGCCAAAAGTAATGCCAAATTAGCACCATATATGGGGAAAGCTTTAGATGCCGTAAAGGGTTTTGCAAGACGGATGGTTATGGCACCTTCTGCTGCTGATTCAATAGCCTTAGCTGCAAGAGCAAGTAAAGCAAAGAGCACAAAATTAATGCCTCTCGATAAAGTTAGAAAATTGGCAGGAGAGTTTCCTAAGTCTTCCAAAGCCGCAGACTTATCGCCATATTTGCCGTCTTACGCGAAAGGCGCTGCAAAGTTTACGCCTGGTGGTAAGCTTGCAGGTGCAGGAAAAATCACACGCAAAGGCAAACCTGGACCGGGTGGACTTTATAAAGCAACCGCCCCCCTTGGTCGGTCGAAGTATGTACATGCCCCAGGTGGATTCGCCCCATTAAGAAGCACCGACGCAGCCAAATACACACTTGGTTTGCCTGCGGCATTTACTAGAGCATCAGGTCGAAAAGCAATGGGGCTAAGTCGCCTTGGTGCAAGAACACTTGATAGAGTTTTAACACGCATGGCAGTTGCCACGACAGGTCATGCCGTTGGCGGCGCAGTTGATTTAACGACTGGTGGCGGTTATGATGTTCCCTATTCGATGGGTTTTGCAGTAACAAGGGACGAGCAAGAGATACTTCAAAGAAACCTAACCTCCCTTATGAATAATATTAACGAACCTGGCGCAAAGCAAGTGGCTCAAAAAATCTGGGATATAAAAGGTTTTGATCGTGACGGTTGGTGCGCGGCTAATGAGGAATTCGATTGTGGATAAAAAGGAACTATTATGAAAATAACAGAAGCAAAATTAAGAAAAATAATCTTAGAAGAAACGAGGATTGTTATGAAAGAAGGAGTTTTATCAAGCGCAGGACATCTTGCTCTTGATGTGGCTGGCGTCGGTCTTGATTGGTTTTGGGGGGCTGGGATGCCTTTTGATGCTGCAAATGTGGCTTGGTATATAACAGAGGGCGACTTCTTTAATGCTGCTTTGTCTGCTATTTCAATATTGCCATTTGCAGGTGATGCGGTTGGAAAAGGGATAAGATTGGTAAACGTTCTTGATACTATGAAAGGCTCCGCAGATTTGGCTGGAGAAGTTAAAGCACAAAAAAATACGATTGGAGATGCACTCGCAGAAGTGATGCCGGAAATTACATCAGAATGGGACATGGTTGCAGATAGGTTTGGGGATGAAAGTGCAAATAAAATGCTTCAAGCCCTTCAAGACGCCGCTGGGGTTGCTCCTGAAGCCGCAGGAGGAGAAGAACTTGATATTGAGGCAGCAGGAACAATATAATACTATTTATATATAATGAAGCTTACTGCTCAAATGTTTCAAGAAATTATAAAACATATAATTTCAGAGCGCAAATGGAACAAAAATTCCAAAACTCCACGGGATTATTCTAAAGAATATAATCCTCCCGGCTCAAAAGAACAAGACGAGCGCAATAAAAGAAAACGCGATAAACGAAAACATGATAAAGAACATGGCAAATGTCCCGAAGGCGAAGAATTGCATCATCTGGGTGGAATTGAAGGAGATGAGCTTCAATGCGAACCAGTTTCAAAAAATCGCGGAAGAAAAGAAAAGTCTCGCTTAAAGAAGGGTGAAATTGTGATAAAGATTACAGAATCCCAATTAAAAAAAATAATTGAAGAAGAAACTAAAATAGTTTTAAAAGAATCCGATATAGACAAGATTCCTTCTGTTGCTGGATCCACAAACGGAATTCCGAAATCAATAAGCCAACAAGGTGCTGGAGCAGTTCAAAATCCATCGTCAGCATCGAAAGATAATACAAAAACAAAGGCAGTAGAACTAAAAAAAACAAAAGCAAAGGCGGCGCAACTAGAAAAAACAAAAGCAAAGGCGGCGGCACTAGAAAAGAAAAAAATTGACGCTGAGTTTGCGGAGTTGACAGCAAAACCTATTGATGATCTAGGCTCTGGTTCATCGCTGCGTGCAGAAGCAAAAAATGATTACCCTTAAAAAAATATGGGCATTTCTTAAAACCCACTGGTATATTCCAGTGATTATTATTATTGGTGTTGTTTTAAAGAGTCAAAACAACAGAATGTTAGAAATTATCGACATTCAAAAAGAATCTTATGATAAGCAAAAAGCAGCCATCAACGCCGCAGAAATTGAAAAAGAACTCAAAAAACAAAAAATAGAAAAAGAATACACGGATGCAGTCACAACTATTGAGGCAGTCTATGAAATACAGAACAAAGAACTAGAAGAACGCAAGAAAAAAGAAATTAAAAATATTGTTAAAAAATATTATAATGAACCAGAAGAAATATCTTCACGAATTTTCAAATCATTTGGTCTAATATATGTTCCTACAAAAAATAATAACAATCCTGATTAGTCTTGTGTTTGTTTCTGCAACTGTTTTTGCGCAAACAACAACGAGCACAACTGGCAAATTTACATTCTTGCAAAAAGGTGTTGAAGCTCCATTTGATGGAACACTTTTTGATCCACTTGCAACAGCCAAAATATTAGCAGAAAAGGAAATGGCCGAAAAAGAATGTCAATTAAAATTTAAATATGAAAAAGATTTACTTAACGCAGCTTGTAAAAAAGAAATAGATTTATTAAAGTCAGCGTTGGAAATAGAAAAGAAAAAAAATAACTTAATTGTAAATGCTCAACAAGAGGAAATAGAGGCACTTCGAAATTTAGCAAAAGGCTCAGATAATACATTATGGACCGCAGTTGGGTTTGTTGTTGGTGCAGCGACTTCTATTGCCATATTTTTTGCAGCAGTAGAGATTGCAAAATGAAAGATCCAGATCGCATCATAAAAATCGAAAAAGCTATTCAAGAAAAATACGGCGAGGAAGTTATTCAAAATCCCAAAGCAAATTGGGATCAAGAAAAAGAAAAAGAATATCTTCAGCAAATTAAAAAAATTGCTAAGTTCGAGAAGCCAAAAGAGAAAATTGAAGTTGAAGGCGTTTTAATGCCAAAGAAACTATTTAGAAAAGAATCAAAGCGCACTTGTCCAGAATGTAAAATTTATTCTTTTAATATGAAAGATGATTTATATATGGCAAAATTTAAGCGTTGTTATAAGTGTTATTTAAGGCTTGAATACACAAGGGAATAAAGATGGCAGTAAAAGTTAATATTATAGATATTGTAAATGGACTTTCGCAAGCGGCTGCGAACGCTTATGATGGTGCGTTAGATGATAAGGGTGAACCACTGAAGGTTGGTCTTAAGAGAGAAGAAGGAAACCCTATTCTCGATAAGAGAGTGATAGACGGCTTCAATGTTACCATTTCTGGAAATATATTAATCGTAAAATATCAGGGTGAGATTATGCTTAAAGATGTTTATAAGGGTGATTTTGAGGGCGAAATAGCACAAAGACTTCAAGATATTATTTCATTTCTCAAAAAAGAATATAAAAAGATTACTGGAAATTCTGTTACTTTAACCAAAGATGACAAAGAACCGGATATTCTTGTTCAAAGTTTAAGTCATAAACGCTCTTGGTGTCAAGCAAATCAAAAATTTAAGATTGGTGGAATTCCTGATGAACCTGAAATGGGAGATACTGTCGATGAACGACTTTCCACCGCAATGAAAAATTGGATTGGTTTTGGAAAAGATAAATTTCCAAATACTAAAAAACCAGAAAACGTTAAGAACAAACGCGACGAAGAACCACGAACATGAAACTATTAATGGAAAGTTGGCGACGTTATTTAACAGAAGAACAACTATTAAAAGAAGATCGTATTAAAAAATATATCGTAGAAAGCGATATTGAGCATCTTGGGGAAAATAATAACTTTGAACGACTAGACGAAGAAGTCACAGATTGGCTGCAAGATGCTGGTCATTTAGTTTTAGATGCGTTAGGCGTTGTCATGGATCCGATGGGGGGAGCCGGTGCGATCCCCGATGCAATAAACGGAATGTGGTATTTGACGAGAGGGTGTATTCTTTTTGCCGCGCTTTCGTTTTTAAGTGCGGGCTTGCCATTTATTGGAGATGCTCTTGGCAAAGGAACAAAGCTTGCCATATATTTTAAAAAAGGAGCTTCAGCATTGAAGAAATTACAGCTTGCACTTTCAACACACAGCGTTTTGGTAGATAAAACTTTTGATACATTAGAAACAAATAAATTAACTCCCGAGAAAGTTAAAAAGGCTGTTCCCAAAATGCGTGGAGCAATTGACACACTTAGAACTGATAGAAAGTCACCTGAAAGTTGTGAGGCTGGTGAGCCCCCGGCAGATTCTGGTGAAGAAAAAGAATATCAGATTAATGTAGAGCCTATTTAGTATGTATGTCACAATATCTTTCAAAAAAAGAATTAGTTCGAGAAATTGTTAAGTGTGGCAAAGACCCTGTTTATTTTATAGACAACTTTTGTAAAATTGCCCACCCACAACGAGGGCAAATTCCTTTCAAAACTTGGAATTTTCAACAAGAACTTCTTCACAAGTTTAATGATTATAGAAATAATGTTATTTTAAAGTCCCGTCAAATGGGAATTTCAACAATTACTGCGGCGTATATTTCGTGGATGTTGTTATTTCATCGTGATAAAAATGTTCTTGTTATTGCTACAAAATTCAGTACAGCAGCAAATCTTGTTAAAAAAGTAAAGGCAATGATTAAATTATTGCCTCCTTTGTTTGATCAAATTGCAACGATTGAAATCGACAATCGATCTTCTTTCGTATTAAATAATGGCTCTGAAATTAAAGCATCTGCAACCTCTATTGATGCCGGTCGTTCTGAAGCTTTATCATTGCTTGTAATTGATGAAGCTGCACACGTTGAAAATCTTGATGAATTATGGACAGCACTTCAACCAACGATGGCGGCGGGCGGTCGCTGCATTGCTTTATCCTCTCCCAATGGTGTAGGAAATTGGTTTCATAAAACTTATATTGCATCTCAAACTGGAGAAAACAATTTTCATCCGACAATACTTCACTGGACACTTCACCCTGAAAGAGATCAAGATTGGTTTGAAGAAACTACAAAAAATCTTTCAAGGCGGCGCGTGGCTCAAGAGTATGAGTGCAACTTTAATGCATCAGGTGAAACAGTAATTCATACAGATAATTTAGAAAAATTATCACAAGCTTGTTCCATACCAAAACACCAAACAGGTTTTGATAGAAATTTTTGGATTTGGGAAGAATATAAACCAGAGAACAAATACTTACTCGTGGGTGATGTTGCACGGGGAGATGGAAATGACTATTCTGTTTTCCATATTTTTAAAACGGACACGATGGAACAGGTTGCCGAGTATCGAGGAAAACCCACAACCGATCTATTTGCGAGGATCTTGTTCGACGCAGGAAAAGAATACGGAGAGGCGATGCTCATCGTCGAAAATAATAACATCGGCTTCTCAGTATTGGAAAAGCTCATTGATGCCGATTATCCAAATTTATATTACTCTACTAAAGGAACTCATGAATATGTGGAACAATATGCAGCGAAAAATGCCTCCAATGTTATTCCGGGCTTTACAACCTCTCAAAAAACACGCCCTTTAATTGTCGCAAAATTAGAAGAGTTCATTAGAAATGAACTAATTATTCTTAATTCTATTAGAATATATCAAGAGTTAAAAACTTTTGTATGGAGAAACGGCAGACCAGAAGCTCAACGAGGATATAATGACGATTTAGTAATGTCATTGGCGATTGCTTGTTGGGTTCGTGATACGGTACTTGAAGAGAATACAAGAGATTTACAATATAAAAGAGCATTTTTAAATTCAATGATTGTTTCAAGTACAAAGATAAATACATTAATTCCTGGTATGCAGGGCTACAAAAAGATTGAAACTTTTGATAAAATAGAAAATGCCGAAAAAACTTATAAAGAATTTGGTTGGCTAATAAAAGGATAACAAATGGCATACCCCGACAACACTAATACAAAAAATACCAAAAACCCAAGAAATGCAGATTCATTTCTTTTTAAAGCATTGACAAAATTATTGTCAGGCCCTCTTACACAGTATCAACGACAAAATCCTCGACAACTTAAACGATGGCAACTTGATAAATATAAATTTCAATCAGCTGGTGGATTAACGTTTAAAAAAACTTCTTATAATCCATTTGACAACATTTATGCAAATGCTACGATGAACGCTGCAAGGGCAGAAAGGTATATTGATTTTGATCAAATGGAATATATGCCAGAAATTGCATCTGGTTTAGATATTTATGCTGATGAGATGACTGTATCATCACCAGTTCAAGAGCTTCTTACAATTAATTGTCCGAACGAAGAAATTAAAGCACTTCTTCATTCTCTTTTTTATAGCGTTCTTAATGTTGAATTTAATATATTTGGTTGGTGTAGGAGCATGTGCAAATATGGAGATTATTTTCTATATTTGGACATTGATGAATCACTGGGTGTTAAATCAGTTGTTGGTTTACCCCAGGCAGAAATCGAACGCCTGGAAGGTGAAGATAAAACTAATCCAAATTATGTTCAATTTCAATGGAACGGTGGTGGTTTAACATTTGAAAATTGGCAAATTGCTCATTTTAGAATTCTTGGAAATGATAAATATGCTCCTTATGGAACTTCAGTTTTGGAGGCTTGCCGACGTATTTGGAGGCAACTTCAATTGTTGGAAGATGCGATGATGGCGTATCGTGTTGTACGTTCCCCAGAACGCAGAGTGTTTTATATTGATGTTGGTGGAATTCCAGAAAAAGAAGTAGAACAGCATATGCAAAGAATTGTTACACAAATGAAACGCAATCAAGTTATTGATCAAGATACTGGACGAGTCGATTTACGTTATAATCCAATGAGTGTTGATGAGGATTATTTTATTCCTGTACGCGGTGGTACTTCTAATACTAAAGTTGAATCATTACCAGGCGGCACTTATACGGGTGATGTTGATGATGTAAAATACTTAAGGGACAAACTGTTTTCTGCTCTTAAGATTCCGGCTTCTTATCTTACTCAAGGCGATGAAGGTTCAGAAGATAAAACGACACTAGCACAGAGAGATATTCGATTTGCACGTACAGTTACAAGATTGCAAAGGAGTATTATATCTGAGTTTGAAAAAATTGCAGTAATTCATTTATATACTCTTGGTTATAAAAATAAAGATCTTATTTCATTTAAACTTCGATTAAACAATCCTTCAAAACTTGCTGAATTGCAAGAACTTGAACATTGGCGTACAAAATTTGAAGTTGCGGGCGGTGCGGTAGAAGGATATTTTAGTCGTCGGTGGGTCGCAAAACATCTTTTTGATCTTTCAGATGAAGAAATTATTCGTAATCAACGAGAAATGTTTTTCGATAGAAAATTTGATGGTGCATTAGAATTTGCGGCAACTGGTGGTGCAGGCGAAATGGGAGGTGAAATGGGTGACATGGGCGGCGGAGACATGGGGATGCCCCCTGAATTGGAAGGCGATATGGGCGATGAACTTCCTCCAGTGGAACCTGGTGGAGCCGAAGGTGAAGAAGAAACTCTTCTGGCTGCACCTGCCGAAGAAGCCGCAGGCATGGAAGCTCCTGGAAAAAGAAATGATCTTCAATGGAGAAGACCAGATCAACCACCATATACAACTCCAGGAGCGAAAGGAAAAAAATATACACCAGTTAAATCTGATAAAAGAGATATGGGTGCGCGGAAACGAAGCTATAAAGGCAAATATGCTGAAGAAGTTGGAAAAAATACTCCTAGAAACATTTTTAAAGGTCAATCTGAATTGAATCAACTTGCTAGAGGAATTTACGAGAACTTAGAAACTAATTATGAAAAGAAGCATAAGAAAGAAGAACTTGAGATTTTGAAAAATAATGTTGAAATTCAACAATTAATTGAAAATCTTAACAAGAAGGGTGCTAAGGGCAAAAAGAATGGCAAAGTTTAAGCATAATAAAAAAAGAAATAGTGCATTTCTTTATGAAGTTTTAATTCAAGAATTGACCAAATCTGTTCTCTCAAAAAATAAAGAGTCACAAACTAAAATAGTTACTCTCGTCAAAGAAACTTTTTCGCGAAATTCTATGATGTATCGAGAGTTAAAACTTTATCGCGCAATTACACATACAAAAGATGTAAATGTTTTAACTGCTGAAAAAATTGTTAATGAAGTAAAAATCCGTCACAGAGATCTTGATAAAAAAGTTTTGTTGTCTGAACAAAATCAACTCGCCAGAAAAATTAATAAGTTTTTGTCTAGTGAGGCTTTTTCTAATTTTGTTCCAAACTATAAAGATTTAGCTTCGATTGAACAAATTTTTAATAATAAAGTATCTATTAAATCTAAAATTCTTTTGGAAAATGAACTCGTTGAAAAAATGTCTTCTAAAAATCTTAAAGAAAAAATGGTTCCAATGGATAATATTGTTTACAATTCCTTTGTTAAAAGATTTAATAACGAATATGGAACCAAATTACTTCAAGAGCAAAAACTTCTTTTAAATAAATTTATTGCCTCTTTTCATAATAATGGGGTTGAATTAAAATCATATTTAAACGAAGAGATTGGAAGACTCAAAAAAGAATTAAAAAAATCTTTTTTAAAAGAAGAATTGATATCGGATTCTCAAATGTTGGACAACGCTAAAAAAGTATTAAAAGCCTTAGAATCATATCAAAGTAAAAAACCAGACAAAACGATGGTAGAAGAAGTCATTAAAATTCAAGGCCTTGTCAAGGAACTAAATTCGGATGCCAATTAATATTAAAATAGACCCAGATATACGGGATTCTGATACTACTGAAGAAACAAAGCCAGTATTGGATGCCATTATTTCTCTTGAAGTGAGAAAAACAGTTGATGGGAAAATAATGATTCTGGATCATATGCACTTGGACATTGTTCTTGATACAGCGCAAAGCAAAATTGTTACATTCCCTAAAGAACAGTTAAGTGATGAAATATATGGATTTCAAAATGAATATTTTAAATTTTTAACTAAAAGTGGTGTTATTCTTCCTGAAAGTATTCAGTCTGGAAATGTATTTGGAAGCTTAGAAGCAAAGTATCCGCAAGCTATTGACGAGGGCGTAAATACAGCACAGATTTTGTTAATATCTACAAAGCAATTTTTGGACCAACAATCTCCAGCTTTTGAAGCTCAAGAATTTATAGAAAATGAATTAGAAGATCACGTAATTGATCCCACTCCAGAAGATTCTACAAAACTTGGTGAAGTCCCACAAGAACCAAAGAAAGGGTCGATAACTCCTTCTCGTATTCGTCGTTATTTAAGTGGCTATGGATATTATTAATGAATCTATTGCTATTTGTTCTTGCCTCTTATGGACTTACACAAATTATAGTATATGGAAAAATCTTTAACAAGATTCGTCCCTGTCATCACTTCTTTCATTGTTCTATGTGCATGGGATGGTGGATAGGTCTTTTTTTGTGGGCACTTAACCCATATACAGAACTATTTACATTTGGATATTCTGTAACTACTGCATTTGTTTTAGCGTGTATTAGTTCTGGAACGTCATATATTTTGGATATGATTTTTGGAGATGAAGGAATAAATTTTAAGATTAGAGGTGATAATAATGTTTGATAGTTTGTGGACATCAAAAAAACGCGCATTGCGACCTGTTCGACGATGCAAAGCTGGTTGTAGTACCGAGCGGGTTGCGCCCGCATTTTAATAGGAATAAATTATGAAGATTACTAAAGAAAGATTTAACAGAATACTTTTAGAAGAAAAAGAACGCCTTCAAAAAAGTTTGAATCAAGAACAGCAGAGAGAAACAGAAGAAAAAAAACTTGCACATACTCTTTATGTTTTCTTAAATCATACACGAGGTAAATTTGAAGAATATTTAGGTGGATTACCTGAAGGTGAAAAGCCTTCTGATGAATGTCAGGCACTATACGATAGTGTGGCAAAGATGTGGGAATTGGCTGATAATGTTTTAACTGGCGGTGAAACTCGACAAGCACTTCCAGATATTTTCGGTGATACTGAAGAAGAGGATTATCGGATATGAGTAATAAATATCTTTTAAGAGAGTATTACGAACTTTGCCCTGGTGGAGTTTGTCAAGATCTCTTGACAGAAGATGAGAAGCGTCAAGTTCGTGAAGAAGGTGCCACTTTTCTTTCTGGCGTTATGCAGCGTTGTGATGAACAAAACGGTAATGGTAGAGTTTATCCAGCGCCAGTTCTCCAAAGAGAAGTTAAAAATTACATGAAAATTGTAAAAGAAAATCGAGCATGTGGCGAGCTTGATCATCCCGAAGATTCTGTTGTAAACTTAAAAAACGCTTCTCACATGGTAGTATCTTTGTGGTGGGAGGGCATGGACTTAATGGGTAAGGTTAAAGTTCTTTCAACACCGGCAGGAAAAATTTTGGCAGCTCTTATTAATGATGGTGTTAAAATTGGTATTTCTTCGCGTGGACTTGGTTCTGTTAAAGAACATCAAGGAAAAACACTTGTCGAAGATGATTTTCAATTAATATGTTTTGATATTGTATCAGAACCTTCAACGAAAGGAGCCTATATGATGATGAATGAGTCTAAAGAGAAACAAATTTGGTCAAAAGCAGACCGTATAAATCGATTATTAAATGATATTGTTGGTGAAAAATGACAAGAAATGAATTAAAAAAAGTTTTGAAACCCCTGATTAAAGAATGTATCAAAGAAGTGATTTTTGATGAAGGAACTCTTTCAGGGATTATTACTGAGGTTGCACAGGGCTTATCAAGTGTTCAAATTAGTACCCCTCAACCAATTATGGAAAAAAGAACAATTCATTCTAATCAACCAAGTGCAACAGTTTCCGAAGCACGGAAATCACTTGAAGAAACCAAAAGGAATTTGCAAAATTCAACGGGATTAAAAGGAATTTTTGAAGGAACAACACCAATGCGTTCTGGCGGCTCAAGTCAAGGTGCTAAACATGGAGCATTGAGAGATAGAGATCCAAATGATGCAGGTGTTGATATTAGTGGGATTATGAATGTTGCTGGCGCTGCTTGGCAACAATTAAAATAAAAGAAACAATGGTTGTAAAGTTGAGAAAAAATGAATCTTCAGAAAATCTTATTAAAAGATTTATTCGAAAATCCAAAAAAGAAAAAATTATTGAAGAATATCGTAAAAAAGAATATTATAAAAAACCATGTGAATTGAGAAGAGAAAAATATTTTCGACGTTTAGCGGCAATTGAAAAACTAAAGAGAAAAGAAAGATTAGAAAGAGATGATTAGAAAACTAATTATATGGAGAGGATTATAGATTATGTCAGTTTTTGATAGTGGAAGAAACAGATTTGCAGCTGGGATTGGATCTGTTGGTTCTTATCAGGTTTCAGGAGTTCCATGGATAACTGGTTCTATTACACTTGCCGCTGGAGCTACCGATAAACTTATTTTTCCAAATATCACAAAACAAGTTACAGTTATTAATACTGATGGACTCGAAGCTACTGCGGACGTTGAGTTACAAGTTCATTTTAATCCTGCGTCTGTTGGTGATGTAATTACGGGAAGGCATTACATTCCTCTTTGGGGCGATCAAATGTCTATTGATATGAATGTAAAATGTAAAGAATTATATATCACCAATGCTGATGGCTCCAATGTGGGGAGTTATTGTGTGATCGCAGAGTTAACTGGGATTGCAACATCTGAAATGTTTAGTTTAACGGGCTCTGGTTTAACAACTATTGATGGTACATAATTATGAGTGTTTTTGATAGTGGAAGAAACAGATTTGCAGCTGGGATTGGATCTGTTGGTTCTTATCAAGTAGCTGGCGTACCATGGATAACTGGTTCTATTACACTGGCACATACAGTAACAGATAAAATTACATTTCCTACAATTGCAAAGTCAGTAACTGTGTGCAATATGGATGGCATTGATGGCGTAGATGATGGTGTATCTCTTCAAGTTCACTTCAATTCTACATCAGACGGTGATGTTATTGGTGGCAAACATTTTGTTCCACTTTGGGCAGATAGACAATCTATTAAGGTTTTCACGAAATGTAAAGAAATATATGTAACTAATTATGGACGCGCCTCGGATGGAGCAGATCTGGGTGTTGGAAAATATTATGTATTTGCTGAATTAACCGGAATCCAAGCAAACGAAATGTTTAGTTTAACAGGCTCTGGTTTAACAACTATTGACGGCACTTAGGGGGAATTTATAAATGCCATTTACTCCATCACCAAATTTATCAAGTGGACCGACTAAGGCTTCAGGTTCTACTCATCAAATAACAGGATCTTTAATATTAAGTTCTTCGGCTACAACCAGCACTTTAACGATGTTGGGTGTTCAATCGGGAACTCTTGCTGGTGCGGGATCATATCTTGGTTTAGACGCAAACAACGAAGTGGTTTTAACCGCATCATCTGGTGGTGGTGGTGGTGGTGGACTTGTAACAACTTATTCAAATTCAGGCAATAATCGTGTTCTTACTTCCGTGAATGGAAGCACCATTAATGGTGAGTCTAATCTTAGTTTTGATGGCTCACTATTAACTGTTACGGGAGATATGAGCGCATCAGTAAATATTTCAGGAAGCTCATTTTATAGCGACGGAGTACAACTGGGAAATAGCTTTCTTGGAGTTGGAACTTCAATGCCAGCATATGACCAAGATGCAATTCATCTAAAATCAACTAGCGGATTTCCTAACATTACTGTCGAGTCTGTTGGAGCAGCGAAAAATCCTATTTTTCAATTAAAAACTAATACTACTGCCGATATGGTAGAAATGTATATTGATAACGATGGCACAGATAATCCATTTTATATTAGACGAGGGGGGACCGCTCCGCCATCTTTGGCAATTTTTGACGACAACAATATTAGACTAGGTGGTACAGGAAGTCCATCAGTTCAAGTTTCAGGAACATTGGATGTTTCTGGTACTCTTAAAGCAACCAATGGTATTGATCCTGTTGGTTCTGCTGCTGACTCAATCCAAATCGGCAGTAATAACGGCGCAGTCGCAATTGGTTCATTAAACATTAGTTTCGGTGGAACTGTTTTGGGGCAAGGCTCACAAGCAATTGGACCAGGATCACCTCAAGCTATTGCT
>CEPX01196724.1_pt1 | contig 14831 bp, 12 predicted proteins | sample 361361 | NCBI WGS metagenome assembly CEPX01 (sample SAMEA2619974, study PRJEB7988) | marine metagenome | biome: marine biome (ENVO:00000447); feature: mesopelagic zone (ENVO:00000213) & marine oxygen minimum zone (ENVO:01000065); material: "saline water (ENVO:00002010), including plankton... | reverse complement strand
ACGGGTTATACCTGTATAAAACAACATCAACCTATCAGAAATATTTCCAAGTTCTTGGTCGTTAAAATTAAATTTCAAAACTTTCTTTCGATCACCAGTTTTTACATCTTGTTTAAAGATCATTTGGTTTACACCACCGTAAGCCGCGGCGTATTGATCTTGATACCCAATAGGTTTGCCGCATTTAATGATTTCAATATAACAAGCCTCTTTAGATACTTGTTCTTTAGTTGCGACATTACCATTTAACGTATGCAACGCGTTAAGTAAACCAACAAGAAAACTTGAACTACTACCTAATCCTGTTCCCCTTGTAGGTATGTCTGCCCAATTAATAATCTCCAACCCATAATCAATTTTAAGAAATTTCAAAGCCTCTCTTGTAAAATCATGTTTAATATCATCAACCTTATCAACCACTTCGTTTTCAGAATACTTCAAATATATTTTGTTGTCAAAACGTTTCTTAACCAATACATATACATACTTATCAATTGTAGCATTGATACAGTGTCCCTCATACTTATGAAAGTAAGAGGGTATGTCTGACCCTCCACCCGTAAAAGTAATTCTGAGTGGTGTTCTAGTTATTATCATTTTTACTTAAGTGTTTTGATAGTAATTGACCAACTGTATCTTCAATGCCAAACTTTATAGAAATCATTGGAACCCATCCAAAATATTTTAGAGCCTTATCAATATTTGCTAGTGTCACTTGTGCTTCATCTAATTGATCGGGTCTATATTCAATTTCTTCAAGCACTGTGTTATCCACTGTATTACAAGCGTCATATACTAATTCGTGAATCTCTTTGATCGACCAATTCTTACCACATCCAGCATTGAATGTTTGTGTGTCTGTCATACAACCGCGGCATTCAAGAGCTTTCATATGAAAATTTGTTAGATCATCAATATGTAAGAAGTCTCTTCTCTTAGAACCATCACCATAAATAACGGCTTTTGTATTCTTAAACAACATATTGTTAGTAAACGCGCCGATCACTGGTGGTATATCTCTTTCGATATTCATACTTGGGCCATACACGTTTGTATATCTAAACAAGGTCGTTCCAAAATTATTTTTCTTACCATAACTTCTCACAAACTGAGCTGCAGCCATTTTTGTGATTGGATAAAACCCCATAGGACTATAAATGTTTGGAGCCATATCTTCTTCGGTAGGAAAAAACTTATCATCCGTAAGTGAATCATACTCAGCAGACGTATCAGAAAAGAAAAAATGGTCAACCTCAAACTCTTTAGCAAGTTCCAACATTGTGACGGTTCCACCAACATTAATATCAATGGCTTCAATAGGATTATCTTTACACCAATACACTTCTCCACGAGCAGCAAAGTGAAAAATATACTTCCAATCTACATCTTCGGCTGCTTCACCTATATCATTCTTGACGATTTGTGTATTGGTTAAATTTCGTATGTCTCGTTGGCACATAATAAAATTAGGATGAACTAAAATATCTTCAATGTTTTCTAAGAAACCACAAGACAAATTATCAATACCATAAATAAAATAATCTGTATCTCTTAACAACCTTTTTGCAAAATAACTACCCACAAAACCAGCTACACCTGTAATAATAACACCCTCTCTCATAACAGCCCCTTATATATATTCATTTGCTCTTGTGCTCTATCTTTTGGATTTGCCATCATGTTCCATTGTTTCAAAGCATTCTCAGAAAGATAGTCATAATCTAATTCGCTGTCAATAAATTTCTTCATTATCCGCGCGTACTCATCCACATTACCGTCATATAATACAAAACCAGCATCTTGTATACACTCAATATGACCATTAAAGGGAAACCCATAATGAGATATTACAGGGTTACGATGACCGAACGATTCAAACATATTAGCAGGATTACACTCTCCGTCACTTCTACTATGAGCAAGCACATCTATTGTGTTATAGAAAGCTGATAGTCTATGTTCGCTTGTGGTTCTTTCTACGACCTTAAAGTTTTTGATTCCCAATCTTCTTACGTCAGCTAAAGACCTCTCAGATGGGTTCACAGCGACGAAATATGTGTTAGGTGTCTCCACTTTAGCATACGCCTCCAAATTGATTGGATGGTATATATCGGCGCTGTCACGACCTATTCTACCAAACACAAAAGCATCTCTAGGTATTCCAAACTCTTCTCTAAGATCATCGGTAGTGTATGGACCCTCTACAGGATTTCTTACCACAAAGTGATTCAGTGTGCCTGCTTGTTGTGCTAAGTGTTGAACATGTTTGGATACATATATCACAGCAGAGATATCTATCGAGTCATCTTGATTGCCAAACACTGCTGTTGAAACTAAATGCTGTGTATTATCTTTAACTCTAGGGACCAATGGAAATTCAGGAATACCTGCTGAATATCTATGGACGATGAATGGTTTGATCTCTCTAACACGATTGACAAACTCGTCATCGTTATCCACACAAATCATATTCTCTTGACCTACTGCATCGCGAAAATATTTTTCTCTTTCGTTGTCACCTTGTGAACGATAGCCTACCATATGTTTAAATGGATCATCAAGTTGTTGAAAATATTTCAAGAACAAGTGACCCATTTTTTCTGTTCCCCCTAGTGTCAAAGCATTGTGCCAATGAATAACAACAGGTTTATCTACACCTATTAACAAATGTGATTGAAGAAAACTCAATGTATGACTCTCCACACTCTTACTAATCTATAAACCATTTTTTATCCAATCTATTTTTTATCTTATTTCTTTTTAAAACATCAGAGTTCGTACCCCGGACAATCACTCATCGGCAGATTCGGGTAGCGGGGGAAGGTGGGTTCCAGTGCGGCGCGTTGGCAAAGGACGAAGACCGAACCACGGGCAGAGGCCACGCGGCGGTGGTGAAGACAGTCGGAACACTGGCCTGCGGTTTCAGGAAGGTTTTCTACATCTAAACCTCCGGTGCACCTGCAGATTCTAGTCTCCAACCGAGATGTATTACGAAACTAGTTCATGTTCTGTATGAATCTGCCGGTCGCGCTCTTCAGATTCTGTATGAAGTGTTCCAGCAAGACCAGCGTTTTCCAGTTCATCAGATGTTGCATATGATCTATTCTTCACCGTTGTATAAGCTAACTTATGTAACTCCATCAACCTATCGGTTGGTGTATCTGATAGGTTACACCCAACTGAATTGTAATATAGAAACCTATCGAAATCCATATACTCGTCTACTTGTCCACGTTCTAATGCTGTGTGCCACAAAGGTGAGTCAGGATATGGTGTGAGAATAGAAAAGGCATTTTCCGTAGCGTCTAGTTCTTTAGCAAAATCAATCGTCATCATAATATCTTCTTCAGTCTCACCGACCATACCAAACACATATGAACAACGAATACTCCAATCATATTCCTTAAGAAGTTTGATTTTTTCTTTCATGTGTTCTCTAGTTTCAAATGGACCCTTACCAATTGCTTTCATAATTCTAGGACTACCAGATTCAATGCCAGGACCGACATATTTTACACCACTCTTATACATGGCATCACAAACCTCTTTATCAATTTGATCTAATCGTAATTGAACACTGATGTTTAATTCAATTCCATTTTCAACAATACGATTACTCAGGTCGAGGATTCTTTTTCTCTGATTTGTATAAGTGTCGTCCATCACAAAAAGGTTTGGTATCCCCATTGTTTGAATCTGTTTCAATTCTTCTATGATGTTATCCGTGTTTCTCCAACGAACAAGAGTATCAGCGGCACCACAAAACGAACACTTACCGGGACAACCTCTAGAAAACATTGCACCAGTTTGTGATTCATAAAACCCTCTAGCATGGTCAACGTATTTTGAATGATCGTAAAGGTGTCTTGCTGGAATGGGGGTATTGTTAAGGTTGACAGCCTTAATGGTTGTCTCTTTTGATTGATTCAATCGAAGTCGGTAGTTCTTCGTTACGTGGGCATCGTCACCAATTCTATAAACAATACCGGGAATATCGGCAGGGTTAGTTTTGTTTTGCACACAATTAATTATGGCAATAATTGATTCTTCGGCTTCACCAATACAAATGAACTCAGCTGCCGAAGTGTTCAGACTCGGAACAGGTAGAGAACTTACATGAGGGCCGCCGAGGATCATTGTCACGTTTTCTATTTCTTTCTTAATTTTTTTTGATAACGAAACCATCTGACTAAACAAAGGTGTCGTTCCGCCGATTCCAACAAAATCAGGTTGAATAGCAACTACTCTCTCAATTACATCATCTTCACTAAAATCATTTGCTGTTGCATCTATTACCGATACTTCATGTCCAGCATGAACCAATGCTCCAGCTATATATGCTTGACCAAGAGGAATCCTTCTCGTACGAGCACGACTATATGTATAACACTTTTCGTCGTTAGGATTTATTATACAAATTTTTGCCATGATTATATAGTTATGACTTTTCCATCACCAGTTTTCATACCACCTATTTCAGTATGAGGAATTTCATATCCCAAAAATCTTGTGATGTTATGTCCCTCTTTTTGATTGTATTTCAGTAGGTAATTCTTCTTAATACCGAAGTCATGCTCGTGAGCAAGGTTATAACGATCTGTCCAACGATACCACGGGTGATTATCACGTTGTAATCTATGCCACGACTCCTCTAAGGGTAACACAACGTCGTTAAGTTCTTCGTTTGACTCCGTAGAGGTAGGATCGTCCGATAACGCCAGAGCACGTTTTACGGACCATAAAAACCATTCCTCCATATTCATAAACCCAAGTTCAGTTCCGTTCATTTCATTTTGCAGCCAGTTATTATTCTTACGTGATTGTAACACGTTATCTTCTAACGGTAACAACTGTTGTAAAAACTCTCTTTTAAAAAACATGCAGTCTGTCATACACCACTTATGTGACTGATGATGCCCAGCGGCAAACAGTTTACCACTCTCAATAAACTCAGTCATTGCTATTTTGAATCCGATGTCATTAAGAAACCATACATCAAAATTAAAAATCGCTACATATGGGCGATATCCGGCTGCTGCAAACCGCAATCCTTCATTGAACCCATCGAGCGCGCCATAACCATATCCATTATTTTTTGGAAGATAAATAAATGTGTTTTCACCAATACCTGAAGATAATTCATTTTGATCTCCATTGAAAACCGTTGTAATCCAAAGATCAAGTCCGTATTCGTAATTATACCTCATCAATTCCAAATTCAAGATATAGTCTTTAACTCTATCATTTCCAATCAATACTATGTGAACATCTTTGGGATCAAACTTCATCTGTTATTTCTTTCTTAAAAACCATATAATTTTCTTCAAACCAGTCCATAATCACAGCAGCGAGAGTAACGTGATCTCCGGCCTTTGTTATTATGTTTCTAATATCATCTTTATATTCGTCCGTGTATATATAACCCTTTTTACTTATTTTTTCAACCCAATAATCTTTTGATTGACAATTTATATGAACATCACCACCTTGATCGGCCGGTGACAAAGTCATAAAAATAGTATCTGCTCCATGTTTCGTTACATTGTTAACATAAACATCAGCATATTGGCTTTCAATGCAATCGGCGACTTTCATTGACATCACAAAATTAAATCTATTTCGTTTTTCAATATCGAAACGAAGATCACTTTTAACAATATAATTTCCTGGCACCCACATCAAACGTTGTGGAATTGTTGATCCATCAATACCAAGAGCCTCGACACCATTCATTTGAAATGCCTTAAGATACATACCCGAGCCACAGCCAATATCTAACACCCTATTGACATTAAACATTTCTATAAAAAATGGTACCATATAAAGAACCGTTGAAGCTGTTGTCATACTATTGTTATAAAAGAAACGGTTTGTATATACGTCATCTAATTTATACATCTATGTTAACTCTTTATACATCTTAAGATACTCGTTAGTAATCGTTTCAGGGTCAGTGTTCTCCTTCCAATTCTTGATACAATTATCACTAAGTGTTTTGTAATCTATTTTTCCATTAACAAAATATTGCATAATTTTTGTATACTCATCAACATCATTTTTTATTAAAGATTGTCTATCTTCAGCGGTAAAGTTATCTAACCTAATCTCACGACTATAATTCATAACATCAATCAATGACGATGGGTTATGATTTTGCCAGATGTTATGGAAGTTTTCAACTTTATTAACAACAAAACCACAATTACCAATCTCTTGAATGTGTCCATTGTAAGGAACAGCATAGTGAGAAATAGCTGGTTTACCATGAGCAAATGCTTCTCTAATGTTACCGGGATTACACTCACCATCTAAACGAGCATGAGCTAACACATCAAGAGTATTATAAAATTTACTCAACCTAACATCGTCAATCGTTGGATCGACGTATCTGATATTCTTAACTCCCAATTCAATGGCTTTCTTTTTGATAACTTCAGAAGGTGATAAACAAATAAAGTATATCTTATCATTTTCAATGTGAGAGAATGAAGTAAGGTTTACGGGATCAAAGATATCGCTGTCATCTCGACCCACTCGGCCGAAAACAAAAGCATCTTGTGGAATATCTAACTCATCTCGTAAATTGTCGTTACTGTATGGTGCCTCAATCATTATACCGATTTGTCTAGCATTAGTACCACCGTAACCACCAGCATGATGAAACATATAGTTTGAAATATATACTATTCTTGAAATCGAAGGTGACCTATCAACATAACCAAAAATAGATGTGGAAACAAAGTGTTTGGTATACTGTTTCGTTTGGTCACAAAATGGAAACTCAGCAAGGCCAGCGGCCTGTCTGTGCATAATAAATGGTTTTGTTTCCTTGACGACTTCGTAAAATTCTGGAACAGAAGCAATTGGGATCATATTGTCTCTACCAAACGCTTCTTCAAACAATTCTTCTCTGTGCATTTCGCCATGAACTTTATAGGCTACAACGTGATGAAACTCACTATCATACTTATTGAGATACTTACCTAACAGATGAACAGCCTTTGCTGTTCCACCAATACCCAAATGATGAACGTAGTGCATTATCACTTTCTTTGACAACACATTAACATTAGAGATTTTTTCTACAGTCTTAGATGCCTCTAACTTAAATTGTTTTGATTCTCTTTCTATACCACGATCCTGTCTGTTCTTTGTCTTTGGATGAATACAATGAACACCAACAATTGCTGACTCCTTTTCCATACCAACGATACGTTCGTGGGTTCTACCAACAAACCTACAATTACTATTAAAGACTCTTTGTTGATAATCAGGATAGTTTATCCAACCAAAGTAAGATATTCCCCAACTATTCTGTTGAGCATAATCATACAGTTGCTGTGGTTGTAAATCTGTTAGTGTGTTTATGCGAGGGACATTAATACAATCAACCCCATTTCGTTCAGCACTAGCTATATACCAAGGTAATTGATTCCAGAAAAGATGTTCATATGTTTCATCAGCATCAATCCAAATTCTCCATTCAGAATTACAATTTTCTAATGAATTATTTTTCTGAACATCAAAACAGTCTTCCCACTCCTTATTTAAAATCTTAACTTTATCAACACCTACTTCTAATTGAAATTGTTTTAATAAATTTAATGTACCATCTGTGTTACTACCATCAGTGATTACAAAATCATTTACAATATATGGTTTAATATTATCTAATGTTTTCCTAATTACATCTTCATCATTGTAACTAATCATGCATACTGAATAATCTACTTCGGGTCGTTTCTTATTAACCAACATATGATTCATTTTGAACCACACATCTTCAGCATTTTCCTTACCCTTCATAATCTTAGCGGACGCAGTATTCAATCCTGATATATGAGCGTTGTCTGTTTGAACTGGATTGGTTTCTAAGTAACATGTATTCCAAAAATCACTTGAGCCATTTGGTGTATGGTTAGCAATGAAGAATTGATTCTTAGTATAAAAGCATACAGTGGGGATTCCCATACGTGACGATATTTCCCATGTCCAACTGTTACAAGCAATGTTACCATCGACGTATTTGAGAAATTCAATCGTTTCTGGCACTGGCATACGTGCATCAAATACTTCGTGACCTTCATTCTTTAACTCTTCAATCAAATCCCAATCTTCATCACCATAACCAGTAAAACAAGGTATGTAACCAGATTCAATAACTTTAAGACAAATTTGTTTCCAATCATTCCTAGACCAAAACCTACCACGTTCAACATCACTTTCAAAACCTTCAGCATTACCAGACTTAGTGAGTGGTTGAATAGCAATTGCTTTCTTAGGAACAGGCGTCACACCAATAGGCACATCCGTCTTATATTCAAACGGAAACACCATATCATATTTATGAAATGGTGGAGATTGATTGTTAAAAATCTCGTCACAGAATGATACGTCCATAAACATATCACCCGATTTAACAACACTTTTTTTGAGAAATGTTTTTGTATTTTCTAATTGATTGTGATAAGTTAAATTCTTAACAATCTTAGCAGTGTGTCCTTCTCTTTCAATTTGTTCTTTAGAAAACTGAACAGCTTTACCGAAACCACCCAACCAAAATACAATTTCGTGGTCAGGATATTCTTTTTGTAGGTTGGGGGTTCGTGTAAGTAATGAAAGTGTGTCACCAAAACCATGTAAAGCTAAGAGATGATATTTTGGTTTATCAGCCATATTTAAAATCTTTCATATTTTTAACAAACGCGGTGACAACTTCTTTAATTCCCTCCGGCACAGAAATTTGATAATTACCTAAATGTTTCAACATTAATGTGTTATCGCCTTTTCTTCTAGAAACTAAATTTGGATCGTGGCCCTCGTATATTATTTCACTATTGTTTTTAATACCTAATTTTTCCAATTCTTTTTCAATCAAACCGTATAAAACAATAACCGATGTTTCATGGTTTGTGCAAATGTTTATAAACCCATCAAAAGTATCATTACGATACAAGTAATCTCTAAACATTGCAATCACATTCATACGACCTACGTCATTTCCATGAATCATATCCATCGTCTGATTTCCATCACCATAGATTGTAATTGGTTTATTTTCAATAATTGCCTTAATCCACTTAGGAACAATCTGAGTGTATATGTTATTTGTTGATTGGCGTTCTCCATAAACATTGAAATATCTTAGTCCTACAATTTTCAATCCTTCTTCGTCGGCATAACTACGAGCCAATGCTTCATCAGCAATTTTAGTAGCACCGTATAACAACTTACAATTATCAAAATCATGATCTTCTTTTGTCGGAAATACTTTTGGTGTTCCATAGACAGAAGCAGAAGAGGCGTAAACTAATTTCTTAACCTTATATTTTACACACAAGTCAAGAATATTTGACATACCAGCAATATTGACTTTCACTGCTTGATGTCGATACAACTTACTGTCCAAAGTCAACATACTAGCTTGATGAAAAACATAATCTGGTTTGTAGTTACAAAACAGATGTTCCATCATATATGAGTTAGACACATCCGCACCAGCATGGCCATCAGCCATTGTGCATTCATCAATTACAAAATTATTTTTTCTAGGAGCAATCTCAATAGCACAATCTATATTTGATAACTTACCATTATACATATTATCAACACAAACGATTCTTGAATCTGTTAGTGTCTTACATAGGTGTTCAATAATATAACTGCCGATGTGGCCGGCACCTCCTGTTACTATAACTGTTACATTATCCTGTTTCATTTACTTAGCTTCTCTTTCAACCGGCCATTTCATTGTGTCTGGATCACATCTATCTTCGTCAGCACCATCCCACTTGTTTGTGATATGGTAGACAAGGATTGCTTGTTCATTGGTGTAGTTGTGACAACCGTGCCAAAGGCCCGGTGGAATATATAGTGGTCCTGTATTGGCATTTCGTTCTGATAAGTAGTGCCACTCTACCTTTGCAGAGCGCTCAGGCCAGCGCAATTCTACTTCGTTATGATAATCAACAAAATCATTTTTATCAACTAAACTCTGAATGGTTAGTGGTCTATAAACATCCTTCCACTCATCATTCATTGAGTCCATAACATTATCCAAACGGATTATCTCATCATCAGACTTGTCCTCGGTTGAAAAATTAATATTTGGTAGATTGCACATACCAACTTTAAGTGCCCCTTTAATTACGAGTTGGTAATCAGATTGAAACTTATGACGATGCCAAAGGGCTGTGCAGCCTGGTTCCACAACAGTAACATTAATATCACCTTTGCCAATTTCTGGAAAAATTGAACAATATCTGGTCCCTCTATCATCTATGTGAAAACGGCCACCGTGTTTCATTTCAGTTGCTGGTTGACTCATTATCTAATCTCCTCAATCTCTCGTAAAAATCTTACCACACCACTTTGCCATGTTGGAATATCAATATTAAGTTTTGCTTCCGTATCACGTAAAGATAGAGCAGTATCCTTTGGTCTGTTAATGTCTGAATAAAAATCTTTTGTTGTAATAGGTTTCACTTGACTACTATCATATCCCATTGTTTCAGCTACAAACTTAGCAACATCATACCACGTAACCACGCCTTTGTTAACGGCATGATATATGCCCGGTGTTGGAGTCTTGTCTAATATCGTTTCAATAATGTTTGCGGCATCTCTGGTATAAGTGACATTTAATGTTTGGTCATTAACAACTTCAACTTCGCCATTTTTCTCCAAACCACGAAGAATCACATAAATAAAGTTATCGTTGTTCTTTGCTCGACTACCTGTTTTACCAAACACACCAGATACACGGATGTTGTAATATTTCTTACACGTTTGAGATACAATTCTTTCGCCAGCTATTTTAGTGATACCATATATATTAACAGGTTCAGCAGGAGTAGTTTTAAGGTAACCTTCAAACTGTATGTATGTATGTTGAGCGATTCCATTATGAACATAGTTGGTTGAAAAATTAACAAGAGTAGTATCACAGGTATTACAAAAATTTGAAGCTACAAGTAATGAACCAATATTAACTTCACAGGCTTTGTTAATATCCTTATGAATTTCTTCGACATTATGTACAGATGGACCGTGGATGTAAATATCAGGTTCGTGTTGATAAAATATTTCAGAAAACTTATCATAGTTGGTAACATCACAACCTTCTCGATCATAATGATAAACATCATACTTGTCTGGTTTGATTATTAAGTGACTAATCAAATCTGTAACCAACTGTCCCCTACAACCTGTTACTAAAACCTTTTTCATTATTTACCCTTCTTTTCAAACAATTCTCCATGTGATGATCTTGCAGCACGTTGAATAGCCGCATCAATTCTATCTATCGAATCATTACGTGACTTGTTATTAACAGATACAAGATCAGCATACGACAATCTATCACGATCTGGAAGTGACTTGTCTCTGCGTTTATCTTCCAGTTCCCAAAGATTGTTAGTATATTTGTTCAATGAATCAAGAGATTGTAAAAAGCTCAACCCTTCTGTAATGTTAATATCTTGATCGTAATTCTTATTCTTCTTAAAAATAAATGGACGTTTACCTGAGAAGTTAGCTACAAGAATTTCTCCCAATTCTTTCATCAACCATCCATACTGTTCATAAAGTGGTTCGACATTTTTGTTTTCTTCTTTAACCACCGAAATTCTTTTTTCAAGAATACAAATCTTATCTAGAATATTTCCACAAGTTTCGATAACTTACCTTCTTTCATCAATCATAATAATTTTAATACATTCCACTGTTAAGTTTTCGACAATGAACGAACTTAATACCGTCAGAATCTTCGTCTTTGTTATAATCATCGACAATTTCAAAACCACTCTTACTCAACAAACCCTTCATTGTTTCGTTGTTGAAAAATGTAATGATCTCTCCAACTCCCATATAATCCCAATGTTGTCTCTTGGTATCAGCTGACTTACTTCCAAAATCATAATAACTAATAAACATGTTACCATTTTCATCTAACACACTATTACACTTATCTAAGAACTTTACGGGATCGCTAACGTGATTAACAATATCACTACACACCAATGTATTAAAATTCTCTTCAAAATTATACCTTAAAAAATTGGAATGAACAAATTTGTCAGCCACTTCATCATTACCAAATTTAGCCCTCTTGATAGCATGTTTATTTATATCAATACCAGTAACATCAAAATTACTATTCTTAGTGGCACCATACACAAAGATACCCATGTTGCAACCTACATCCAGTACCCTACCAACATCAATGTTGTTATCTTCAATATATTTGATAATCGGTTTGAACCTATTATCCCACGTTCCATCCTTATCATCATCATATCCCGCAGAACAATCAATTCGTTGATCTGGATGATAAAGCCGATTCTCCCTCCAAATAATATTGGTTTCATTATCACGATAATACGCGAAGCCGGGCACAACATCCCTGAATACTAAATTACCGGGGATGTTCATTTCATAATCCATTACATTACCAGCTGGTGAGATCGGTTTTGCTAACAACTTCTCAATAGCTTGTTGAACATGGGTGGGTTTAATATTTTTCAATCCACAAGTAGGTTCTTCATCAAAATTTGGAACGAAATTGATACCCTTCTCCGATATAGTTAAGAATGTTCGATGTTTGATACCCAAACCCTTACTGGTGTGATCTTCGACATATACAACGTCATCACGGTTAGGTGTCGTAAGGTATGGTCGCGCAGCACCAGCAACCAACACACAAGGTCTATTGAACCCACGAGCAATGTGCATTGGTCCGTTATCACCACCTACGAACAAATCACAATGAGCAATAAGGTTAACCATCACTTCAAAATCACATTCATGATATTTATCAGAAGTAATATCTGTGTGTTCACCACCAGTTTCAACTACTTCATAATCCTTATCCTGTAACCACTTAATGACTTCCTTGTAATTATCAAGACCCCATGTTTTACCGGGCCATGCACTACCGTCAGCAACTACAACAGCATATTTCTTGTTTTTAATCTGTGGTTCCTTATCGTATACCAGTCGAACGTGTTTGTCCTGTTCGTTTTCAAACTCTACAGAAGCAACTTCAGTATACCCATCAATAAACGAAATATTCTCTCTACTCTCGTATGAAAGATCCAAATCATACTTCACTTGGTGTTCTTTGTCAGCTAACACATCGAATGGGACAGAGTTTTGTTCGATTTCCACAACATCATCGGGCTTACTCTCAAAATATTCTACAATTTTTGGTGTTGCCGTATACAATGTGATCTTAGCGTCTGGAAATTTAACCTTAAATTTTCTGATAATCGGTTCGACAACAGTTACATCACCCATACCAATCGTTCTCTTAATACCAATGTCTGTGATGTTTTCTGTTTGATTGATTATGCTGTTGATATTGTCTGAATGTTCCTTGTGATAAAACGAACCCATGACAGTTGGGAAACTACGGATAATTTCAAGGCCGTCATCAGTCTCCATCATCTCTTCTGTGATTTCGGTTTGTTTCGGAATACCGATTTTCTTAAACATCTCTTCTTCGGTTGCAGTTGCCTCTTCGGACTGTTTGTTAGGTGATACCCACTGAACTACGGTTATTTCCTTCGGTATAGATCCTCTGAGCTTCTGTTCGATCCACTGTTTAGTAACATGCCCGGCAAGAAATATAGGAACCTCACCCTCCTTACGTAAACATGATGCCCAATCTACCTGAACATCACCGTAGTGACAAATCTCATCAATAGTTACAGCATCTGGATGTGGAGGATTATCAATTCTATAAGATAGAGTGTTGAACATTTGATCTGCTTGATCGATATTTCTATTCTCAATGTGTGATAGTCCCCACCTCAACTTCGGATCGGTGTTGAAATCTTCAATGTGAGCTTCAATATGTCGTGGATACCACAGAACGTTATTGACAGTTTTGTAAAATACAAGATTGCCTTCAGCCATATCTACAGCTTCTTTAATAAATTCTGTAGAGGGTTCCTGAAAAGCCCAACGGACGTTAAGAAAGAAATCACTACACTTTTTTCTTAAGTCATCGCTTATTTCTTCGTGAAACGTCGAAATAATTAAATCAATGTTCTTGTGTGTTTGTTCAAAAATGTTTTTTACAGCAGATTGGACCTCGTCATCACCAGCACTCTCACCTAAGAGAATGACACTTACCAAAGTATCCTTGTTCATATAACCTACTCCATTGAGTTTATAAGTTTACTATATTAAGTAATTTTGTATTGATTTTCTTAAGATACGTTTCCCCTGTGATATCATCTTTGTAGGTAATGAGCAATGTGTTTCTATACACATTCCAATCAACAGAAAAACTTTTGTTTAACTCACCATCGTTCTGTTCCTTAACAACCTCATTCAAGGCATTAAGGGTATAGAGGGTATTAGTTTCCTTCTTACGATGTAATGAGATTGTGTTTTGGATTATATCTGAGAACACTACATCTTTGTCTTTGTTAATATTGTAAGTAATAATCTTCTTATGTTTGTTAACGACATCTTGTAACATGAAGAGTTTATTATCAACAACATCAAAGTTGCGAGATATGGTATCTATAACATCATTAATGTTTTGTGTTCTTACAAACGTAGCTAGTAATAACGTATCAGACATAATAAAACCTTTCAGTAACCTTTTATCAATACACTAATTGAATATAGTAAAACTATTCGTCAATGTAAATACCGTTTTCGATTTCTTGCAAGAAAAGTTCCATAGGAGTATTTTCTTTAATATCTTCAACGATACTGGAAAGGAGAGTGAGACGAAGACTATTTTGTTTCATTTCGGAAAGGATACTCTCTAGTGGAATATATATTTCATCCTTTTTACTCAATTTATTTTCTACTGC
>CEPX01132468.1_pt1 | contig 14832 bp, 12 predicted proteins | sample 361361 | NCBI WGS metagenome assembly CEPX01 (sample SAMEA2619974, study PRJEB7988) | marine metagenome | biome: marine biome (ENVO:00000447); feature: mesopelagic zone (ENVO:00000213) & marine oxygen minimum zone (ENVO:01000065); material: "saline water (ENVO:00002010), including plankton... | reverse complement strand
TATCAATGTATTACCAGCAACGCAAGGATTTGTTGACGTAGAACCAAACCCTTCCTCTTCATAAATGTCCGACGGTGTCAGCCTTTTCGCAGTGTCCCAGAATAGCAAACCAGGCTCCGCAGAAGCATGCGCATTTTCAATCATCTCATCCCACAGCTCATTGGCGTCAATATACTCAGAGATCTGTGGGCTTTCGGAGTCTACCGGAAAGCGCAATTCGAACTTTTCATTGTTCTCAACAGCATGTAAAAACTCGTCCGAAAGGCGAACACTCACATTTGCCCCTGTCACCCGGGTAAGCTCTCGTTTAACTTTGATGAAATCACGAATTTGTGGATGGTGCACCGAAACTGTCAACATTAGTGCGCCGCGGCGCCCATTCTGAGCAACCTCACGACAGGAATTAGAAAACCTGTCCATAAAAATCTCAACTCCGTCGGTCGTCCGGGCACAATTCGCGGTGAAAGTGCCCCGGGGTCGAATGGTTGACAAATCAAAACCAACGCCCCCTCGTCGCTTAGCAACCTGAACAAGCTCCTGATCTGTTTTTAGAATTCCTCCATAGGAATCATGGGGTGATTCAATAACGAAACAATTGGAAATTGATTGGATTTGATATGGATTTCCAATCCCGGACATCGGCGAGCCTTGAGGAACTACATATTTGAAATTATCGAATAACTCATAGATCTCATCTTCGGTCATCGAATTAGAATATTTGTCCTCAATTCGGGCAAACTCCCGAGCCAACCGACGGTGCATGTCACAGGGAAGTGATTCATGGAGGTTACCTTCCTTGTCAGTCAACGCATACTTGGTAATAAAGACATTAGCTGCCAATTCATCCTCACCAAAATAATTTAACGACTGGGAAAATGCCTCTTCAAATTTCACCATCTTAGGGTGCTCCCTTCATGCTTGTATTCAACAACAAATTATCACACTTGTAACCTAAATTTTGCTAACTTCCTTCCATTTTTTCTTTAACAGATCTTTCATTGAATTTTCATCCTGCCCAATTGCTTCACCCAATGTCAGGGTGTCTTCATCCACAATTTCAATCTTAGAACGTGCCGTATCAATGTGAATGGGAAAAACTAAGCCATCACGGCCGGCGCGATTCTTTGCAACATAAAGTCGACCCGAGCCCGTAGATTTTTCTAAAGCTTTGCGAGAAAGCGAAATAACCACATCAGCGACCATCGCCTTTCCATATGCCTCAGACATGTTTTCAAGGCCGACAATATCTGAATTTGCGGAATCTCGATTCGCCTGAGATGCTGTCCATATCGGAATGTTAAGATCCATTGCCATGTTTCTCAATTCTTCATAGATTAACTTCAATTCGTGTCTTAAAGAATCATATGCCCGGGTAGATCTCATGATATCAGCATAATCAATAATAACTAGGCTGGGAGTAAGGCCTTTTAACACCATCTTTTCAATGTGGTTTCTAATTGCGACGGAGGATGCGGACCCAGTGGGGAATTCTTTTATGATTAAACGTCCCAAGTCAGAATTCTCATATTTTTTCACCACATAGTCTTTGTTTTCGGGTATATCATTGCTGGGAATGTTACAAATGTTGGAGTCATAACGAAGCCCAACTGCATGCTCGGAGAGCTCAAACGTATAGTGCACAACATTCTTTCCAACCTTCATTGCATTTGCGCCGATTGCAACAAGAAAATGACTCTTGCCCACACCGGTATTTGCAGTGACCACGCCAAGCTCACCTCTCCCTAGTCCACCTTGCAAAACTTGCCTCTCATCTAATTTCGAAATTCCAGTGGGACATGCATGCCTAGATAGCCGAACGAATCTTGCCTCGGCATCTTCAAAAAAATCATGCCCTAATGAACTGGGTAATCCTACTGCCACAGCTTCTTTCATCAGCCCTACTACACTTTCAAACTTATCAGTGGCAATCAACTCAACGGCCTTTTCAAGTGCCTCTTTAAATGCCTGACGCCGGCAAAAATCAAGAGCCTTATCCTTTACAAAACTAAGGTCACCCATGTCCGGATTGTGTCTCATCCGGTGCAAGAACTCAACAATCTGGTCTCTCAATAAAATGTCATTTCCTTCTGACAAGTCATCTTTAATAATCGTAATCAAGAGCGGCATTGTGGGGAAGCACTTGTATTTATGATAGTAATTGAAGAATTTTTCCGTAAGATATGACAAGTACCTAACGTCAAAAAAATTCGGGTTCATTACCTCGATTATTTGGGTGGCCCACGGATTATCCGATAGCAATCCCTGAAAGATTTTTTCCTGAAATATTTTGCCGTACTGCTTAAAGTGTGCAACACCTGAATTTTCAGCTAAATGAATTACCTGTTGACTCATTAATCTCCTCTTAAAAACGTAAACTGGAATTCATTGACATAAAAAATGCATCGGCATCGAACATTGAGAGCCCCTCACGAATTAATACTCTCATCAATCCAATCTTATTTCTGGTTGGTGTAAAAGTATCGATCGCAGCTTCGATTTTCTGAATTTGGGTTCCTGATAAATTTGCAATATCCAAGTACATCAACTTCCAATTTCTTCTTACAATTTCAGGGTTTGCATTGATATTAGCAAAAAGTTTGATCTTGCTATTCTGGGCGTGTTCATTACTCAAAGTAAGTATCTCTTCGACCGAAACAAAATCTTGAGATTTAAGCTCTGGGAACCTTTTGGCAAGGGATTTAAAACCAGCACCTTTTATCCCCGGTATGCAATCGGAAGGATCGCCACAAAATGATCGAACTACACAAAAATTGTGAGGTGGGATGGAAAATTTTTCTTTAACATTTTCTTCAGTCACAAACGCCTTCTGACCCGGAGACCACTGCGATACCCGGTGGGAGAGCAATTGATAAAAATCCTTATCAGAAGAAACGATCACACATTCTTCATCCTGCAATTTGTACTTTGCTAGATAACCAATCACGTCATCCGCTTCGCAGTCAGAAACGTAAACCTGCATCATGGGAACGTTCTTTAATAGCTCTATTGCTAGCGCAATCTGATAATCTCTATTTTCGATAGAGTCTGGAATATCATCACCATAAAACCGGTTTAATTTGGGCGGCTTTCGGCGCCCCTTATAATCCGAAAATATGGCGCGGCGGCGCGGGGACCCCCCACCCTCCCAGATAACAATGACTTGTTTTGGTAAAAGCTTATCCGTAAGATGTCTAATTCCCTTTAGAAATCCCACTGTGCCACCCGCATGATGCCCTAACGTGCTCATTGTTGGATTAACTACATAGTGCCTGGTAAAGAAATTCAGCGCATCAATTAGCAGAACCGGTCTTTTTTTAATATGTTCCACACTTACGCTTCCGGATCAATAAGTTCATCGCTTAAACCCATCGCAATAGAACGAATTTCCTCATAAGACTCTGCATCAATGTTGATATCTTCATCCGCTGACATCTTTTTTACCATCGCACGCTCTAGCAGCGCATCAATATACGGTGAGCACTGAGGATCCTTAATCACTTGATCAAAATCTGCTTTATAAAATTTCTTTTCGATTATAAGCTCACCGGTTGCCGCATCAGCGACCTGCAATAACTTCCAGGCACTAGTACCTGAAACCTCAATAAGGTTACCATTCACTTCAGCCTGACCGTATTTTCGAAGCACATCAAAAAGTTGCTCATGCTCCTTAATTCCTATGCCAAAATGAATTTCGAAATTGCAGGACCGAAACGGCGGCGACACCTTGTTTTTTATCGTCTTTGCTGAGACGTTAATGCCTACCACTTCCTTGTCTTTATTAGTAATCTGCTGTCCTGCTCCCAACTTAATTCTTACAGAGGAGTGAAATGGGATTGCTTTCCCGCCAGGAGTTGTTGTCGGATCTCCATACATGACTCCAATCTTAGTTCGAGTCTGATTCAGAATCACAAACAACACATTTTGGTTAGCAATCACACCGGTAATTTTTCGCATCCCCTTTGAAATCGCACGTGCCTGTAGTCCTATGGTTTCTTTATCGTAGTCACCCACTAGTTCTGCTTTCGGAGAAGACGCCGCAACAGAATCCCACACAATTGTGATTGGTACGTCCTTATCCATCGCCTTGGCCCTAAGAATTGTGGCTTCTGCGATGGATAGAACTTCCTCAGTGCAATGAGTATCCACATAAACAAATCTCTTCTCGATGTCGACACCGAGCAAACCAAGATTTTCAACTGAAGTTGCATTCTCTGTGTCAATATAGACCACAATGCCACCCATCTGCTGTGTAGACCGGGCAATCTGAATGGCTATATGTGATTTACCAATTGACGGCGGACCAAATATTTCTACGATCCTGCCCTCTGGAAGCCCACCATTAGCTCTGTTTGAGACCAAATAGTCTAATTGCCTTGATCCTGTACTGATCCATCGCTTCACATGCGTGGGAGAAAGATCATATGCTAGATTATATGCAATTTTAGATCCATGCTCCCTATTTAATGACTTAATAAGATCTGAGGTAAAATCTTCTGGCTGTTTTCCTTTTTTTACTTTTGTCATGGCTTAGCCTTGATATGTGTATATTAAACGTAGCGACTAATACTCGCCTGTTCAAGAATAAAAGGCAGCGACACGCAGTGTGTCGCTGCCCTCTTTAATTAAGTTATAAATCAGGCAGCTTACATATCCTCAAGATCAGCAAACGCATCATCCAAGCTTTTATACTTCGATGAGCCAGCATCCGATGACGAAGCTTCAGGACTTTCCTTCCCACGGGAAGTACCCAAATCTTCATCAGACGAATCATCACCACTCAACCAGTCGTTAACAATCTTCTCGAGTTCTTCATATGACTTGAGAGTATAAAGCTCATCTAGATCAGGAATCGCATCGGTCCATTGCTTTGCCTGCCCAGAGTCTTGACACAAAGGAGACTGTTTTCCTCGAGGTCGCACTTCAGTCATTGCCCACATCCGCCCCGGGGCTTTTGTGCACACTACTTTTACATCTCGACCCTCTACAGGGTCGGTAATATCCCCATAATCCTCATCAAGCATGGTATTGAGAAGGGACTGATATACTGTTTTTCCAAAAGACCAAACACGCACTCCTTTATCTTCTTCATCACGTACCACGATAGGAGCATAGGTGCGCATCTTAGGATAAAGCTTCTTTGCAAGCTCATAAGATTCCTTGCTGCCATCATCTCGAAGCTTATTAATAAGCTCTTGAATAGGATCAGGTTTACCAAACTGATAAGGGGCCAGCAAACCTGGATTGTTCCCGATGTTATAATAAAACCAGCGTTCTTTAAAGGGCTGACCGTCGTTGTCCGGAAAAGACAACAATCGTACCGTTGCTTCTTCTCCCTCTTGTGGACGCCACAACATATTTCTACGACTATTATTACCAGAAAGTTGGTTCAACTTTCGGCGTACTGCTTCAAAATCAATGGGCATTTTATAACTCCTTAATTATATAAAATTTAATCTTTAGTCAGACTGCATATGCTTTGCAATCCTTACTCAAGGTATCATTCAAGCATCAAATGTACAAGCTTAATCTATCTTAATTTCACTATTTTTCTAAATATCTGCTGCATCGCTCTTTGAAAATAGAGCTGGGTAGAACCTGCTGCATTCTTTCGTCCCACTTTAGTCTTAATTCCTTATCCATCTTCTTTGAGTGATATAAGAGGTCATATTGCGACATTCCAAAACGGCCACGTGTACCATTCTTATATCCATCAAGACATTGCGCCTTATGATCATCAATAGACTTAATCAATTCATGCAGGTTAACACGCATCTGAGAAACTGAAACATGATTATCAATCAATTTGTGAGTGTCAAGCCAATTAACAATCTCCTCTAATGAAGATAAGGGGTCGGTTAACAAGCTCTCGTAATAAACCACAATTCCTGGAATTTTAGAAGGTGACTCATGATAATGCATTATATTCTCACAATATTTTATGATGTTGTCCTGGGTGTGCCGATTTCTCAGGTCGGAAGAGGCTGACTGGTTTACAACACACTCTTTATAATTTCTCAGCAACAATATCCGTGGTACATCTCGTCCTTTGTAAACGCAGGATCGCGCAAGTCGAAAGTGCCAGGTGAAATGTGACACGCCCAAAAACATCTCACCGCTACCGCGCCAATCACCTGTCCGATGGCTTCTGTCCGTCTTCATACCTGTAATGTATTCTAAGCAATAACACAGCCAGTGACTACCCGAGCGAGGGAAGCTCAATAAAAAAACAGGCGGCTTATAGGCGGTGGCGACCAAGACTTTCAATTGTAAGGCTTTGCGCCCCCGAAGGCATCGCCTATCGCTTGAACCACAGACTTTTTCTTCTTACGCCTAGATTTAGCGGGATAAGTCGGCCCGGTACCCAAGGGAGTTGTAACGCCTGCAATATTAGCCACTACACTCTGCTCATCTTTCTCTTTCTCAGGGTCCATCACAATATCGGGCTCGAGCAAAAGATTATCGGGTTTCTCTTCGTCATCCACATCATGGGCACTGTTCATACTTTCCCAAAGTAAATGACGAATGTATTCTCTAAGCATAGACATGCCAATAAATATGCAATAAGGTATGTTTTAATTTTCTACCCACTCTAAAATATATTTAGAATCAAAGGCGCCTCGCTCATCATTTTTTTTATTTGCGTAGTTCTCTAATTCTTCCGGTTCGATTCCCATGACAGCAAGCAAAGCGCTATAAACCTCGAAAATATCTACCATTTCTTCTAGGCACGGTTCTTCTAGGAATTCATTTACTTCTTCCAAGAGCTTCTCTTTTAGCTTTTCCGTGTATTCTTCTTTCGAGGCTACGTGAAATTTAAACTTCTTTCCTTTAGCCTCCATTATATTTGGGATTTTGTCACGCACCAGCTTATCACATTGTTTCATGTCAATCTCTTTTCGTGGCATGAATCGTTATTTGTTTTGCTTGCTGTAAAATCAAGGCCAGAGTGGGTTCGGACCCGACATAAAAACGGTTTTCTTCGAAGTGGGATCCCCCCGATAACTGAATTGCAATCCACTCATCTCTGGTGAGTGTTACTCCAAAGTGCTGCAATAAAAACAGCGTCTGGTGCGTGATCGACATCTTAGAAAGATCTTCATTGTATTTATAAAACTGCCCCAATTTTTCTTGATGCCAAGCGGAGTCCTGTTCCACATAAAAATCATTTTCTAGGTCCCCAACCTTCCCTAAGTCATGCAAGAGCCCAACCGTAAGAATTGACTTAACATCGATATCGGTTTCATAAGCCGTAGCTAGCTTACGCATGTTTGATGTCACTCTTAGGGAATGTTCGACGAGCCCGCCCGGGTACGGACCGGGCTGCGACTGTCTTGGCGATGCAGGACATACTGCTAGCCTCTCTCCTAGAGTGCTTAGCAGATCATCCATCCCATGCCTAGCAGCCTTGCCACAGAGGCTTTCATACGTTTCCCAATTGGATCGCACCTGGTCGAATTCTAGTTTCACTGATTTCTCCTACATAATCATAGCCTTTAATATTATACCATGATATGCAGTGGATTTACACTAATTATTCTGCAGGTGGTCCAGGTTCTGCAGGCGATCCCGATTCTGGAGATGATCCAGACTCTGAGGATGCAGAACCCCAGCGTTCGCTTTCATTTTTTGCGGGATATATCAACACACCATCTCCGGTGATCTCTACACGGACATGGCCGTCTAATTTCAAAAAACCGGAACCTAGAGCAGCAGTTAGTAATTCACGTAGAAAAAAACGACCCGACGCAACAGTGATATCGTTGACCGGCACATAGACACCCTTCCTTCCTTTACCATCATCTTTACCTTTAAAGGAAGTACCGTATACTGCTTTCATTTCCGGGCGTCCTGCAACACCTTTTTTTAAAATGTCCAAAAGGCGCTCATAATCATCGGCGCCGGTGGCGGCTGACACGTTTAACTGGGTCATTAACCCACCCGGGTTCTTTCGTGACATGAGCTCACCGACTGTTTCACCACCAAAAAGATTCATCAACTCTTTGGGATAACGACCACCCTTGCCACCACCACCTAAAATTTTGCTTTGTGCTTCATCCAAGCGCTGCCCGATAATTTTTCGAATTTGGTGACGGACATATTTTTCTGCTTGTACGTTTTTCATCTGGTTCCTCTTTCTGTATCTTTAATTATGCTTTAAGCGTGCTGATTACTTCTACGCTCAGGGGAAAATTTCCCAACTCATCTAATTCTACCCCGGCATCGATTATCGATTTGAATGGTTTCATTGAGTCGCCCGGGAGGTCGACGATCATTGCATCATGAATCACAAAAAGAGGGTCGATTTCTAACCCATGTTTTATAGATTTTTCCATCAGTTGCTTGAATCCCAGCAATGCCACATCGCATGCGGTAGATTGAACATAGTGGCTGATTAAAACATTGTTGGCAGGACGATCAATCAGCAGTTTTCGATTAAAAAAATTCCTGATGTACCCTTCACTTCGAAACTGCTTCTTAAGCATTTGCAATGTTTCGGCAACATTGAAATAATCCTTAATCTTTTTTATCACGCTAGTCGCGTGCATACTCTTTCCTAACATGGTTGAAAGACGACCGGGAGAGATCCCATAAAGAGCACACAAAACAGCCATCTTGACTTGTTTTCTTTCAAGCTTAGATTGAAACAGGTCTTGTGCAATATCAGCATAGATATCTCTGCCGCTAGGGAGCTCAGCACACCGCCTTGCCACATGAGGCTCCAAAGAAACAAAGTCGATCTGCCAAATTTCCCCTTGCTTTTTTCGAGATTGAATTATATCTTTATACTGACGAGATAGTGTCAGAATCTGTGGGCCTGTTTTCACCGTTAAGCGTCCTGTAGAGGTGGCACTTTGATAATAAAGCACAGTCGGTGCTGACCCTGATTTTTCAGGATCGAAACTTTTCAAGCAACTTAGAAGCGTCGCATTCTTTTCCGCTTTAAAGTACTCCTGATACTTTTGATAATCGATTTGTGCCCCAACCAAATTTAATAAAAAACTTCTTTCATTTATGAAAATTTCAGAATACTTTTCTTTCTTAAAGTCGTCGATTAAATTTACCAACTGCCGCAAAAACGAAGCGACTTGTTCCTGAAACTGTTTTTTTGGTAGTACCAGGTGCCACGGAATCCCATCGCTGCAATTACTTAGCGACTGATATGCCTTCAATTGGTTTTTTGAAAATAATGGAGGGCAGTCTTTTCCTAAAAAAGATAGCATAGCCTCAACCGACCTAACGCCTTCTCCTTCTCCGAAAACCCATGCATCATCAGGCAGCCTCTTAGACCAAGCAAACTCCTCCGAATTGCTATCATAAACCAAGTGCTTCTCGGTTCCTAAAATTCTAGCATTCAAGCAAACCAGCATAGCTTTAAAGTACAGTCGAATCTGTTAGTGTTCAATCTTCTGCAGGTTTTTGGTTTTCAGATATCGCTTTTAGTGCATCAGAAATATTGGTAGATAGAGACTTGTAGCTGCCATACGATGACGCTTTTTTAAATTTAAGTGATGTCTTATATTCGCCAGGTCCCAACGCGTGACTTATTCCATACAAAGTGTAGATACTGTCGATGTTCGTGCCGGTACCGAAATCGATAAAAAATTCCTGACCCAATTGGAAAAGAGGGCACCCGAAAGTATCCATCCCAAGCTCGACCGGAGTTAGCTCCAGCGGTAACCCTGCACTTCGTGCACCCTGTGCATTATCACCTCCCTTAGGACCACCTTGTAACATCATAATACTTGATAAGGCAGGCTCATTCATGCTGGACAACTTCGCACTTACTACCGCGGAATTCTGTGATCCTATCGTAATGCTGGGTACCCCTCGCTTAACGAATGCCTTGAGAGCCGGAAACCCGCCTTTTATTCGCACCTTAAACTCCTTTTCAGCTAACGCTGCTGCAAATTCACCGTCTGGACTATCATTTGAAAATGACGGAACCGGCTCCAAAAGACCGTCTCCTATGCCAGCTAAGATGGAGTCCTGGAATAACTTAGCGTTGTCTACTTTCTTATTTTTTTTACCGTCCTTAACCTTTGCTGTCAAAGCATTGATATAACCTAAATTGCTATCTCTTGCAGCTGATAACATCTTTGTCATTCCATCATGGGGTGACGCGGCCTCATCAACGATATGTAAACGAAGGAGTGTTCGAACAGTGGCACCTCCTGCATCAGGAGATGGGGGAATTTTAGAATTCACGGGAACGCTTTCAACAACAACCTTCACATAAGGCATTGTAAATTCGACATCGGCCTCCTCTCCATAAGCGTATTTTAAAACGCGCTGGGTTTCGTCTGCTAACTTGGTATCCTTCTTGAACGCTTTACGCCGTGAACGCTTATTGTCTCCCCCAGTGAATGTATGAACCAGCCCATAAGCGTGAGTGTCTTGAGTTCCTAGGAATTCTTTATTCATAAAAGTCATAAACTCTTGAAGGGGCAAGTTAGCCGTGATCTTTTTTAATTCCGCGAATTTTTTAACAAAAGTCTCGATGTGTACCGGAAACTGGGCAAGGTTAAAATCATGCATGTAGCTAGCCCTTGAATTAAACGGATAAAAGATAAATTGAACCTCATCGAAATTATGCGTCTCAGCTAGGGGCGTCCCAACAAAAATCAGTAATAACTTCCCTAGAGAGACATATTTTCGATTATTCTTTTTGCTGGTTGAAACATCAGGGGTTCCCTTGCTCAGCCCCTTGTTACTAAAATTAAGGGCTCTCAAAAAAGGATCATCTCCACGTGACAGGAGTTTTTCTTTTCTTGCGACTGCTGCGGCAATTGTGCTATTAAGCTCTTTGGCTACACCACCCTTGCCGTCGATATTCTTACCCCACAGGTCTTTAAGAGCATCATTGATCCCGTCTAGTTCGTCGCTTTTTGCCGTTGCCTTAGAAAACTTTTTCAACTCTTTTAAAGTTTTCTTGTCCATGCTCGCGACGGAGGCTGTATCAGTAACCGAATTCAAGACCTGCATTCCAGTTACCCCCTTCGCAAAGGCTGGACTCAGGTTCTTCTGTGATTTTTTAATTGCCCTGATTAATTCTTCGATTGCTACCGCCGCATTCTCAACACCTTCTCCTTTGGCAATACTAGTTGAAGCAATTTCTAGCGAACCCTTCATGTAAAGCTCAACATCAATGCCCACCGATCCATCCTCATTAAAACTAAAGCTTGAATTTTTAACACCATATTTTTCTCTAGAGCGAAGCGAATCAAGAAATAGACCGAAGGGGTTATTAGCAATTGTTAGCGCCCCTTCCGGGTGAGACCACCCATACTCGATCACCAATTCAGTTGCTTTATACAAGTCAGGCTTTACTAGCTGTGCAACCTCAGCCAGGCGAGAGCGATCATGTAAAATAAACGACATCTTCGCCGTTTTATAAGCTATCAGTCCCTGAGTCGGAGCAATGTCGACATTGAACTTGGTGATGGACATCAGGGGTCGAAAACGATCAAGCACCGGAGCTGATCTTGACGCGCCCGCCTCATTCGACGTGGTGATCGGAGCATGCGCTTCATCAGCGGAAACCAAAGTCTGCGGAGAAGTAAAGAGCTCCATCCCAGCCGTGGCAGGAATAATGGTACCCTTTGCCGGATCATTCTTGTCCACGAGGTGTTCTTTGACGTCGCCCTGATAAAATACATTCACGTTTCTGGCGTCGGCGAATGTGTTCTCTGTGGTACCCGGGGTCGTTATCGGGCTGCCACGCAAAAACTGGAACATAGTCGGCGTCTGGGCCCGACCATCATCGTCTAATTGATTCATGTCAGATATGAGCTGAACGTTAAAGTAAGGAACACAGCGACTCCATTCCAGAGCGGGAATCGCATTCAGAAAAACCTGGATGGCTGTTGCGGAATGGTTAGAAATGCTTAATTTTGGATTAAACACCTGAGTTACAGACAGACCCGGATCTGCCTTGGTTGGGGGGGCAGCTTTATTTTTGTTAACTTCGGAGTTGGTAACATCACTGATTGAAAATATGTGTGTGCCATCCGGGTCGTTGTTTCTGCTCCACCCCTGGGATTCAGTGAACGCATTCAGCGCGGGCTGGCCGGTACCAGTATCTTCATAGGTAAATAACAGCGATTGATTAAACAGGTCTGCAAAAAACTCATCGACTTTGTCGCCGGCGATGCCCAATACCTCCGCTTGCTGCTCCCCTTCCGCGACGACGCCTATGTATCCCGCGTTTTTAGCTACAGCCAGCAATTCGGCGACAGTCAACCCTCCTTGTGTAACATCAAATAAAAACGATGCGAGTTGCGCGGTGATATCGGTAGGCATAAGCGGGACATTATCCGCGGCAACTTTCGGATCGAAGGTTGCCTGGTCTTTTAGAAGATCATAAAAGGCACTCATCGACAGCGCGTTGAAATATTTTCCCAAGCCCTCTAATGCTGTTTCCAGGTCTAGTTTTGGATACCCGTCAGACATTATGTCATCCCACTAGTGCAATTATGTCGCTCACCTTCCGAGGAACTTTAAGGAGAGTGCCTGAGGGCACTTGCAGCGCCCACCCGATCCCACTGGCAGCTGCTATTACCCACCAAAGCGACGCATCACCATACCTTCTTCCGGCCAACACGTCTAAACGCTGCGCCTGGACTGTGACAAGCTCAGAATAGGAAATGTTTCCGGACGCCACCGCTTTATTAATTATTGAACACGCGCGTGAGGTTCCGTATTGCTTGCCTCCCAAGATTATTTGAGTGCGGTTATATCTGTTAATTGGCATTTTTCTTCATTCCGTTAGCCGTCGCCCTTTCCGGATGGGATGAATTGGGCTTTGTTTGATCGAAGGCCCTGGAACCTGTAACCAAGCTGGCCAGCATCTTCTCCAAAAGCCGCGTTAGTAATATCACCAACCGGATATGCCGGAGCGCGGATCCACCCGTTGTAATCTAGACCCATCGGGATATCATGTACCGGTGCGAAGTTCATCGATATCTTTAAGGACTTTGGAGCACGCTTACCCAGTTTTTCAGTTTCCCATGTCGCCTCGTTCCAGTCCATATTCATGCTGGTTATGAAGCCGGCTAGTCCCCTACCTTTAGCAGATCGAAAAGCACGGATAATAGGATTCTTATTTCCCTTAAAATCGAAGAAGTCTTGGAGACCCCCAGCACTGGTTGCTGCTTCCGAGCCTGGTGGAGGGCCCACGTACTTAAGAGCAGTATCGTGGATCCACTTCATATCATGCTTGGTTCGTTTCCCTCTCCCCCAGACCACGACTGGAACCTTATCTCCCAAAGCCCCGAAATTACATAGCACCGTCACCTTGTATTTGATCCTAGTGACTCTATATTTGGTTTTGGTTATTTTTTCGGAAATAGCCCCGCCTTCTTTTTTCTGCTTATCTTCGGCCTCCTTTTTTGTGTGGCCTCCTGTCACTCCGCTTTTCTCGCCGCCGAAGGCCGATTTGACGGTACTCATAAATGGCTCATGCTCGTACGACGATTTTTTCCGTGTTAGAGTCTGTATCCATTCCCCAACCTCTTCCACCTCCACAACCTGGTCCCCGGATGCAGGCAGCCCGCTCTTTTTAACCACCGTCCATAACTCAGAATCGTCTCTCTCTTTACCGTCGACCGTGAGGATGCCGCCGCGGGGAGGTGATTGCTTTTTTCCCCTATAAAACCTTTCCGTCACTATAATTTTCTCACCCATCACTGCGGTTCCGTCCGCCCCCGAACTCCACCCCCCCTCGTGAATCTCCATAATAAACCCCATCATATCATTCATCTTGCTCCGATGGTCGGCGAGTGCCTTCGCTTCCGATGCCGCCTGCTTCGCGGCGTCGCCGACCCTGAAAGTTTGGCTCTCTTTCGTGTTCATCGCATCTGCTCCAAACAACCTGGCAATTGCCGGATCGCTATAATTCGACTTGATCACGTCTCCGACACGCAGCCTAACCATTGGTGAGGCAGTGGGCACCTGAGAAAATGGCATGATGAACCTCTCTTCATTGGCACCCCTCATGACCTCGCCGGCCGACCACTGCGGATAGAGCATGCTCACAAGCTTGTTCACGGTCCACCACATTATGTCAAAATCGTCCTCATTAGTGGACACCAACATAAATGTTAGCGCTATTGTGCGGGTTGTCTTGTTATGCGTCATCACGGGGTCCATTCGCCCAATTCCCGACGAAGAATTGTACTCAGCTGCCCAGCTGTCAGACAGCGACTCGATGAATGCATGAAGAGAAATAAACTCATTCGTCCTTAGATCCTGAAAGTAAAACGGGACATATTCCATTTCTAAATGGTTTTCAAATGCGTGAACCAGTTCCGGATCCGGGCGCTCGGTGGCCCACATCGAGTTAATCTGATCATAACCCTTAACATCATTAGCATCGACACCCACAATGGGATCGCCAGGCTCCCCTCCACCCCGGGAATTTCCAGGCCCCAATTTATTCAGCAGCAACCCAATGTCAGCACGCCCGCCGCCAGCAGAGGCCATGTTAACATTCAACGCATTTAGCTGGGGGGTGGGTAATAGATACAAGCTCGGTACCGCACTATGCCTGTAAGCCAGTCGCGAATCGAATGCTGATGCCCTGATTTTGCCGGCTCGGGCACGGGGATTTTCCGCCCATCCGTGGGACTCTTGCCAGCTGTCGAGATCTCCCCCAGCAAGGATGGGATTAAAGCCACCTTCTTCTCCATCCAAAACAATATTTCCCAACGTAGCTAACACCATGAGAAGGCGAAAAGTGGCAGAAGTAGCAATTGCATCAACCACTGCGATCACCGCGGCGATAGCGCCACTAATCGACTTAAAATCAGCCTGGGATGTGGCTCTTCCAACTTG
>CEPX01198124.1_pt1 | contig 14835 bp, 22 predicted proteins | sample 361361 | NCBI WGS metagenome assembly CEPX01 (sample SAMEA2619974, study PRJEB7988) | marine metagenome | biome: marine biome (ENVO:00000447); feature: mesopelagic zone (ENVO:00000213) & marine oxygen minimum zone (ENVO:01000065); material: "saline water (ENVO:00002010), including plankton... | reverse complement strand
CGGCAGCGGCCCTCTTAGACAACTTTTTTATATCCCTTTCAGGTTGCTTGGGGAATGTCGTTTGTCAAGAACTCTGCGTATTTAACAATTGCTAACTTGTTCTTATTGGTTGCAGCGTACTTTCTTAATGTTTGGGTTGGCCGCTTTTTAGGACCTGCAGATTTTGGAAGATACCTTGCAATCATTGGTGTTTTTGCAATAATGAACGTTGTTCTTACAAGCGGAACTTCCAAAGCTATTGCAAAAGTAATTGCAGAAGACAAAAAGTTTGCAAGTCCAATAACTGCAGGATTGTTAAGATGGGGATTGCCATTGCTTTTGCTTGTTTCAGCAATCTTTTATTTTTTCATTGCAGAACTAATTGCAAACTTGCTAAACGACCCAAGTCTTTTGTTTAATATCAGATTGCTAACTCCAATCATTCCTATTTTTGGGATTGGCTCAATGTATGCAGGTTATTTTATTGGAAGAGAACAGTTTGGCTTGCAAACAATCAAGCTTATTGTTATTGCTATTTCAAAAATAGTGCTTGTAGTAATACTAACCTCTTACTTTTTTGTTGCAGGAGCACTAGCTTCTATTCCTCTTTTTGGATTGGCAGGAATACTTTTCTCGCTAATTTTTATCAGAGCAAACCCATTGAATAAAGTTGCTAAAGAAACTAAAGAAAAAATAGGCAGAATTATGGGTTTTCTTATTCCTATGACTGGCTTCGCGTTTTTAATGATGTTTTTCACTCAATTGGGAGTGTTTATCATTAAAGCAGGCCTTGGTGATGACGCGCTAACAGGTTATTTTGGAGCTGCCAAAAGCACAATGCAAATTCCAATAAGCATATTTTCTGCTGTTAGCGTTGTCTTGCTCACCACAGTCTCAAAATCTTACGCAAACAAGCCAATTAAAGAAACAAGAACCAATATCAAAGAAATACTAAGATACATTTTAATCATGTTAACTCCTTCTATTTTGTTTATAACAGCAACTTCTGTGCCTGCAATCAGACTTATCTATGGTTCTGATTATGTAGGAGCAGGAACAGCGCTTGCTATCTTAAGTTTAGGAATAGGATTGCTTATCTTCATAAATTTGCTTGTGATGATACTAAATGCAATAGGAAAGCCTTCATTTACTTTAATAATAGCATCTCTTATGATGGCAATCCATTTTGTTCTTGGAAACTTACTGCTCTCAAGAGGCATTGAAGGAGTTGCTATCTCTCTTGTTGTTGCTAATGTAGTTGGCTTATTGTTGGGATTGATTTACATTTACAAAAAACTTGGGAATGTTGTTGATATAAAGTCGTTTGCTAAAGTTTTAATTCTTACAGCTTTGTTGTCTTTTGCGCTCAGCAAAGTCAACATTCCTAATTCTGTTATTCTCCTTATTGCATGGTTCTTTGCAGGAATCATATACCTTGCTGCATTATTTGTTTTGAAAGAATTAACAATGAAAGACATCAATTACATAAAAGCAATTGTCAAATCAAAGCAGAAGTAAAATTTATAAACACCCAATTATTTCCAAATTTTAATGGCTACTGTTCTTAAAGCAATCTATAAACAGATAATGCTCCTCAGAGATTTTATCAACACAAAATTTTTCTTTAATGCACGCAATTACCAAAATGTCATCAGAACATTCCATTTGATTTTTTTCAATACAAAAGTTGTTGAGAAAAACACTTTCTGGATGGGAAGACAAACATTACAAACACCTTTTGATGCATGGATATTCCAGGAATTAATCCATGAAGTAAAGCCTGATGTAATCGTAGAAACAGGAACTCACAAAGGCGGATGCTCGCTCTTTTTTGCTTCAATGTGTGATTTGATTGGCAAAGGCAAAATAATCTCAATTGACTGGAAAAGATATGGAGAGCTTCCAAAACACAAACGCATAACTTACTTAACCGGCTCAGCAATTTCTCCTGAAATAATGAAAAAAGTCGAAAGCATGATAAAGCCAGGACAAACAGTAATGGTTTTTCTGGATGACGACCACACTACTAAACATGTAATGCAAGAACTCCGAACATACGGAAAATTTGTTACTAAAGGCAGCTACATGGTATGTGAAGACACTAATCTTCGCCATCCTATAAGGCCTGAATTTCCAGACCCAGGCCCAATGGACGCTGTATTGAAGTTTGCAAATGAAACAAAGGATTTCAAAATCGACAAAAGCAGAGAAAAATTCCTTCTCACATCAAACAAAAACGGGTTTCTTAAAAAGGTTAGGTAATTAAATAAGGCGTTCTAAAGTAGCTGTTGCTGCAGGTCTTTCTTGAAGCTGAAGTTGAGGTTCTTCCTGAATTGGTTGTGAATGAGACAAACCACGTTCAGCATAAACACTTGCTGGAAAACCAGGAAAAATTATTTTTGACCACGTATCATTACAAACAAATTGTCCATCATATTTACTAACAGCTTCAAGATCAACAATAAACGCTCCATTTTCTCTGCCAATAGGATGCGAACCCCAAAATTTTACAGAAACAACACCAGGTCGAGAATCAAGATTGCTTACAGTCATTGTATATACTCCATCAGATTCAACACCATCTATTAAAAGAGGCTGGTTAACTAAAAGAAGACCTCCAGAAAGTTCTTTAGTCGAAGACTCTCCTAATTCAACCGAAAGTTTTTCTAATTGAGCGTATTGTTCAAGAAATCCTTGAGGTATGTAAAGTCTCTGTAGTTCTATTATGCTAGCTTCTAATTTTTGTCCAATCATCTTAGCTTTTGATTATGGGGATGTCTTTTTAAAGTAGTACTATATACTACATATACAGCTATTCATAGAAAGAAGTTGTCGAGAGAAAGATTTATATAATCTATTTACAGAGGTATTCCACAAGGGGTGGTTTGTATGTTTGGGTTTCTTAAGAGGAAAAATATGTTTGATAAGCTAGACATATCTGTATTGGAAGAAAATAACCTGGAAAAAGAATTCAAAAAGCTAAGGAAATAACAGTTAGAAATATGATTAACTTAGTGCTACTTATTCTTTAAAATACCACAAAGTTTAAATAGTTAAACTTGTTTAATAAGTTAAACTATGGGTGATTTTATGGTTACAAAAGCAATCAAAGGCGTAGATGAGGAAACATGGAACAGATTCAAAGCACAGGCAGCTAGAAAAGGGATGGAAATGTCAGAATATTTAGGATTTATTGTTGAAGATTCAGATAGATATGATTCTCGGGAATGGTTGGAGGATTTGTTGGAGTTTGTGAGAAAGAATCCTAGTCCTTTAACAGACAAAGATGTAGCGCGTATGAACAGGTTTAGAAAAGGATTTAAAATGAGGAAATTTTAATGAAACTTGTTTTTGATACCAGCATACTGGTTGGTATTGACAGAAATAACGCCTCAGTGATAGAAGCTTTAAAGGAATTAGTAGTTGGGAACAATGTTATTTATACAACAACTTTAAATTTTTCAGAGTTTTACTATGGATACCTAAACAAACCAGCCAATTTTAAAGAACGAGCCTTAAAATTTCTAAACAAGTATAAGTTACTTACATTCACTAAAGAAAGTGCAAAAATACATGCAGAATTAAGTTACAAACAAGACAAGCAAGGAAACAAAGTCGGAGAGTTTGACCTATTAACAGCAGCAATAGCCATTGAAAAGAACGCTGTTTTGGTAACCACTGATAAAGATTTTGAAAAAATAACTGAGTTAAAAAAGAAAGTTATTACTGTTTAATATATCGAGTATATAGCAAAGCATATAAAGGAGTGCGAATTAGCCAGTATTGATTAAAATGACACTAAGTGATTGTCTTCATAGCGAGTACTAGTTCTGAGATAGTTAGCAGTATATTGAGTGATTGTCTTCATTGTAAGAAATAACACTTTCTTTAATGGCTGTAGTGGTGCAATGGTAGCACGTAAGCCTGTGGCGCTTATAGACCGGGTTCGATTCCCGGCTACGGCCCTATTAACAAATGCAGCTAAGGCTGCGGAGGAACAAAATGTCAAGAGATGCAGAATCTGATGGATGGGTAATAAGAGGTGCTGATAGATACGACGATTTAGTTGCTAGAGTGAATGTAGCATTAGGACGAGGAGAAGAGGTAAAAGCTCAAATACCGAGAGGGTTATTAGATTCGCTAAGAAGGTATCAGATAAACATTAGACAATTATCCAGAGAAGCAGAAAGAAAATCTGGCTTAAATGCAGCACTTGATGCTAATGATAAAGTGCTGGCTTCTAAAGCGAATGCGTATACATCACTTAGAGCATCTTATGGTAGCAGATTAAACTTCAGAGTTGAAGGTGACTTTATATGAAAACAAAACTTGACGAAATAATACTAGAAAACCTGCGTGGTTATCGGCATTGATAGTCTTCCTAAAACGCAAGGGTTATTGGTAGCTAAGAATGGACGTGCAAAAAAGCAGATAGATTCTGTTCTCTCTTTGAAAGGATTTGATATTCAAGAGATGAGAGCAGAGGACATACCAAGTCTTGTTGATCAGGAAATGTGGACATATTTTGGCTTAACCACAACAGAGTACTTAGCAGAATATCAGTTGGCAAACCCTCAAACCGAGTTATCTTATTGGGAAATACCTTGGAGAGACGGTCAATGCCTTTATAATCAGCCAATGATATGTGTTATAGGAAAAAGAAATTTAATTAAAAAAGAAATAAGTGCATTGGATTCAATAAAGGTTGCAATAGAAAGAAATACCAGAAATTTAAGCACAGCTGTTGTATCAGAGTATTTGAAACAAGAAAGTATAACTACTGAAAACATAACAATAAGACAACTTAGCGGCGAAGTAGAAGCATTAGTGATGAAAGGAGATGCAGATATGTGTGTGGAAATAGTAAGTAGTGGCACAACCGTGGATAACTATGGCCTTGAAATTTATAGAGATGTATTTCCCATAGATTTGGTAGTGGTTGCCAACACAAACTATATAAAACAATTAAGGGAAAGAGAGTAATCATGGAAATGAAAAACGCCAGAGGAACAAGAGATATTTCAGGAGAGGATGCAATCCTGAGGAAACAGATAGTTGGAACTCTGAAGAGCGTTTTTGAGCTTTACGGGTATAATCCTTTGGAAACACCTTCGCTTGAACAGTATGAAACACTTGTTTCTAAATATGCAGGCGGCGAGGAAATACTGAAAGAAGTTTTTAAATTAAGTGACCAGGGAAAACGCGATTTGGCTTTAAGATATGACTTAACAGTTCCGCTCGCAAGGTTTGTAGCAACTAATCCTACTTTGAAAATGCCTTACAAAAGATATGCGGTGGGAAATGTTTACAGAGACGGACCATTGAAAATGGGAAGATATCGCGAATTTACTCAATGCGATGTTGATGTTGTTGGAAACAGCAATATGACAGCAGATGCTGAAATGGTAAAGATAGCTTTAACTGCATTTGAAAAACTTGAACTGAATGTTATTACAAAAGTAAACAACAGAAAAATCCTTGATGCTGTTTTGGAAAAAGCAGGTATTAAAGATGAATCGTTTGAAACAGTTATTCTTAGCATTGATAAGCTGGAAAAATTTGGAAAAGAAGCAGTTGAAAAAGAGTTAGCAAGAAAAGGAATATCTGATGCTGTTACTTCAAAGCTAATGGAATATATTTCAATACAAGGAACTAATAAAGAGAAAATAGAACAATTGAAAAAAATAATTAATGAAGAATGCATTGGCTTGGACGAAATTGAAGAAGTTCTTAAGTTTTCAGGCAATAAAAACGTTGAGTTCGAAGTTTCTCTGGCTCGCGGCCTCACTTACTATACTGGAACTGTGTTTGAAGTTTTTCTTAAAAATTCAGAAATAAAGTCTTCGCTTGCTGCAGGGGGAAGGTATGACAGAATGATTGGACAATTTGCCCAAAATAGAGAATATCCTGCTGTAGGCATATCTTTTGGATTGGATGTAATTGGTGATTCGATTAAGCTTGAAGGCGAGGAAAGGGGTGCGAAAACAGTTGTAAAAGCACTTGTCATATCAATAAAAGAAGACAAGAACGCTTTGGAAATTGTTGAAAAGCTGAGAAATGAAAATATAAATTGCGATGCAGATTACACCGGAAAAGTCGGAAAAGCAATTGAATACGCAGACACTTATGGAATATCATACGTTATTTTTGTAGGCAAAAAAGAAGCAAAAGCTGGCAAAGTTAAACTAAGAGACATGGACAGCGGGAAAGAACAATTGTTGACTATTGAACAGGCAATAAGACGAATTCTTAAGTAAAGGTTTTTAAACGCATTTTAAGTCTCTTTTTGTTTATGAATGCACTAACTATTGACAAAATTGCAAGTGCCATTATGGTAACGCAAGACGCTTCAGAAGATTGTCCTGCTGAATTAGCGAGGGTTGCGAGCAACTATCTCTCGAAAAAAGAAAATTTGAGATATGAGAAAGAAGGATTGAAAATAAAACGTGAAAGGAACGCGTTGCACGAGTCAAACAATTGGGCAAAAAATGGAAATCGTGCAAGGCAATTATTACAGTTGGCAGAATCTGAACAACAAAATGAGACGCTTAACACTGCGATAAATAGATGGATAAAAAGCGATTATGGAGAAATTTACAAGTTAGCATGCCTTTTTTTAGAAGATGAAACAAAATTTTATGGTGAGTTAATAAGAAAGAAAGCTGACTACTTGAGGAATTTCAGTTTAGCAAACTCTTAGGAAGATACTGCCTTGAGGAATTCCTTTACATCCTTCTCTAGCTCTTCTTCAATGGACTCAAAAACAATCTCGTCATCAATTTTTCCGTATTGATGCGAGATTATGTTTTTCATACCTTTCGCGTCTTTTAGTTTAGCTGCCAAACTGCTGCTAATAATTTTATTTTCCAAGAGGATATTAAAAGCATCAACGTCATCTTCAGGTATTCTCAATTTTTTGCTCTTTATCACCAAAAAAGCCAAATCAGTTGCTGCCTCAACTATTTTTTCAACATACCTCTCACAAGCAGCCTTTTTTTCAATACTGGATTTATATTCATCTAAATCAGAAGGAACAATTTCCTTAAGCTGCTCTAAAAACTCGTTAATTTCAGATGTCTTATCAGCTATCCTTGTCATGCTGCTGCTCCAAAAATTTTCTCCATCCTAATAAAATAGTCTTCATCCTTCAAATAATTTATTGAAAAACTTATGTTATCATAATCACTAGTTTGATAGAGAACTTTATGATTTCTTGCAACATCTCTTTTTACCTTTTGCGGCAAAACACTGAAAACCTGAACATCAACTTTTTCCGGAAGCTGTCCTGACACCCTAATTCTGAATTTTGTGGCTTCCTTTAAAGAAAGTTCACTCCTAAAAACAACGCAAACATCAATATCAGAACGTTTAGTAAAAGTATTGTCTGCAAAAGAACCAAAAAGAAGCACTGCCTTAACGTTATTGCTGAGTTCATCATTAAGAATTTCGCCAACAGCTTTTTCAATTATCTTTTTATTATCCTGATTTCGTACTAACTTAAACTCATTCTCAAATTTAGCAAGTTCTCTGATAAACTCTAGCTTTGGCTTAATATCCCTACTTATTCTGTTTCTCTCAGACTGTGTTAAAGGAATTCCTTCTAACTGTTTCACTATTAATTCAATTTCTCTTCTACCAAACACTTTCCTGGCGTTTTTATTGGTTTTTAAGCATTGTTTAAGGGCCATAATAATCATCATTTAGATTATTATAATAAGAATCAAGGTTATATTTAAATGTTTTGATTTTGTGTCAATACCTCGTATCCAGAGTCAGTAACCAAAATTGTGTGCTCTGCCTGGCTTACTAAGCCTCTAGCTTGCTCTACTAATGGAGGGTAGCCTTTTACTGCGTTGAGCTGCTGCAGTTGCTTTAAGGCAAGTTCAACTTTAACAGGAGAAAACTTTTTTATCAGCCAGCGCTTTGCAAAAGGCAAGCTTTCATAAGTCTCAATTTCTGCAAGAATTTGCCGAGCAGTCATGTCCCTCACTGGCTTGTGGGAAAGCTGCATAAAAACTTCTGAATTAGTTGCTTCTTTAATTATGCCTTCTCCTGTAGTTGCGAAAGGCTCGATAGCAATTACCTGCCCAGATGTTAGTTCGTTTGGGTCGTTGTTGTTAAAGTTAGGAACAGTTGGCTTTGTATGCAATTCAAATTTTGCAATTCCATGGCCTGAAAGATTTCTAACAGGAGAAAAACCTAATTCAGTAATTTCTGACTGAATTGTTTCACCGATTTCTGACAGCTTAATACCAGGCTTTACTATCTTAATAGCTGCGTTCAAAGCATTTCTGGAAGCTTTTACCAATTCAGAATTATTTCCGCTTAAGTCAACAGTAGCAGCATTATCACCAGGAATACCGTCTATATGAGCGCCACAATCAAGCTTAGCAACTTGCGCTTCAAAAACTGTTTTGTCGTCATAAGGGCAACAGTAATGGGCTGCAGTGTGGTCAAGTGATATCTGAGCAGGAAATGCTGGCTTAGCACCCAATTCAATTATCTTTTGATCAACAGCATCGCAAACTTCAATAACTTTTGCGCCTTTTTTTATCAAATTAATTCCGTGATTTAACGCAACTGCAGATATGCTGCATGCTTTTCTCCACTTTTCAATGTCTTCAACCATAATTAAAAAGAATTCAGAGGTGTTTATAAAAATTTACTGTTTCTTTGACATTTCAGTATAGCCGCATTTTCCGCAGCTTGTTCTTTCTTTATGTTTTGCCATGAAATATCCAGCACCGCACTTAGGACAAAAAACATTTTTCCTTGTTAGCTTATCTTTTGCTTCGTAAAGCTTCCAAACTTGATTAGGCTTCTTAGGTTTCTTTGGTTGTTTTGCCATTATTTAGCGCCTTTATCTTCTTTTTTCTCTTCTGGCTTTTTATCGTCAGCTTTAGCTTCAGCTTTTTTTTCTTCTGGCTTTTCTTCAGCTTTCTTTTCAGGAGCTGCAGGAGTTTCAGGAACTGGAGCAGCGGATTCTTCTTTTTTCGCTTCTGCTTTGTCTTTCTCTTCCTTTGTAAGATGCCTGCTTAGAACCGTTTTTGATTCAAACTTGTTCATATCTTCTTTTGACTTGTAAACATTAGCTTTCACTTTTGCAGATTTGCTGCCAAAAGAAGTATTTATTTCAGTAACTGTTATCAAAGACTCTTCGCTCTTTAAAGCCTCTGCAATTTTTTTTCTAACATCAAACCTGCTTGGAGTTGCAGAGCCAAAACTTATTAAACCGTGAAGTTCTGTTCTTGCAAGCAAAGGCTGTTCTATTTTGTCAGAAAGTTTCATTTCCAAGAGAATCACCTTACCTTTATTGCAAAATCGCCATTCTTTGATATTGTTAGCTTTTTTGCAATTGCGGATTTTTCTGCGTTAATAACTGTGATACGTCCATTCCAGTTGGTTCCAAAATTGCTGTTTTTGCAAAGAGGGCAAGCTCCGGCATCAACAAGAATTTTGCAATCTTTACAAGCTCGTTTCATTTTTAAACACTATTTTTTTGCTTTTTTTATTTTTTTAGTTTCTTTTTTCTTTGGTTCTTCTTTAGGCTTTTCATCTTCAGTAAGCCATTCAAGCTTTCCAAGTCCTGGCTGGCGCATTGTAAGCCCTAATTTTGGATTTGCAACGTCTTTGTAGCTTATTGCAATAATTCTTGCTCTGCACAAATCACCAACTTTAAGAGAGCGTGTTGATGCTTTTCCAACAAGAACTTTTTCTTTGCTGAAACTTACAAAATCATCCATTGTCTGGGAGATATGAATCATGCCATCAATAGCTCCAATATTAAGGAATGCTCCGAAATCTGCTATGTCGCGAACTTTTCCGCTGACAATTTCCTGAAGCTCTGGTTTTAAAGTAAGCAATTCGAACGTGCATTTGTAAAAAGCAGCGCCATCATCAGGTATAATGACCCCTTCATGAACATTCAAAAGCTGCGAAACACTTATAACAATCCCTAAATCCTTTGAAATAAAGCCTTCGAACTGCTTCTCAAGCATACTTATAATAGCTTCCTCTTTAGGAAGATTAAATGAAGTAGGCGGAACTCTTACATGGTCTTCAACCTGAACACGGTAAAACATTTTCACTCACAAATATGCAGATACTGTTTTTGCCTCAAAATGATAAGGCCGCACCTTCCTTTTAACATTTTTCTTAAAGCTTTATCTTGAGTTGCTACAAAACTTTTATTATCAGCAATATCCATTATGGCTTCATCAGCTCTTTTAAATACTTTTCCATAATTGCCTGTAATTCTTACTTTAAACTTTTTTATGAATTGAATTGCCATTTTAGCTGCTTTTTTTTCCTTACCGCTTCTTCTTCTGCTATTGATAATCTTTTTTAACTCGCTAATTGTTTCAGGAACCACAACCAACTGGTAGTTAAAATTGCAAATTCTGTCTATTTCTGAAAAAATATCCACATTAAACTGCACAGGTATAAGTAAAAAATTAGTGTCCAGTATTATTTTTGTTTTCATGCAATAAGGATGTTAAAGTGAGTTTAATAGGTTTTTGGTATATACTGATATAGACAAAACAATATAAATCACAGCTTAACGCTAAAATTCATGGATGAATTTCTGGAAAAATTACTTGGAGGCTCATGGAGAAAATATGATTTAGGACAAGACGCAGAACTCATGTATCAGGATTCACCATATCCATCAGAACCTTTAGATGTCCTTTCTTTAATGTTTGACAAATTCGAGCTTGACAAGCCATATTTGAGTGCAAGAGTACAATGCCTTGAGCATTCAGATTCTGAACGTGGAGAATGTTTAGACTCTATCTTGATACGTGTTTATGCAAAATCGTTTCATAAAACATCGAATGTAACTAAAATAGTCACTGTTTTTTTAGACGGTGTATATGACCCATTTGAATCAGATCCTAGTATCGAAGATATTGCAAATCAAATGAAAGATGTTTATTTTAAAAAAACAGGAATGAAATTTGACGAAGAGTATCTCGTTGAACTTATATATAAGGCGTTGGACCTTGCTTTTGAAAATTATCGCTAAACCTCAACAAACTGCTGTAGTGTTTTGTTTTTTATCTTTGGCTTTATTGATGTTTTGATGCCTTTTTGTTTCAGAAGCGTATTGAGAAATTTGGTCGCAGTTCTTTTTGTGAGGATTTTGTCAAGAGCAGAAGCAAGGCTTTCAGGATTCTTTAAAGTCGAGTTTTTAAGAAGCTCTATCATTAATTCCTCATTGCTTTTCTTACTGAAAATTTTCTTAGCAACATCCTGCTCAAACAAATCTCTTATAAATTGTTCGCGGGCAGAAGAAGTGAAAGCTTTGTAGTCATGCTCTTTACCTATCAGCTTGGCAATGTAAGAAGGGTTTGACATCAAAATAAATTTAACAAGCTGCAAGGTTCTGGTTACATTATTGCTGTAATACTGCTTGTCAAGATTATTAACAAATTCAAAAAGAACTTTATCAAAACCTATAACATTAACACCATCCAAATTAATATTAGGAACAGTAGTTATCAAAAATTTTTCATATTCTGTCTCTGCGCCTATGTGCTCTTTAATAGTTTGCCTTATTTTCTTAACAACAGCAGCGCTGTTAAACTTTCTCATCAAATCAGAAGCTTTAGTTGCAATTGAACCAGAAACATAGCAGGCAACTTCAACGTGAGCGATCTTTGAAGTTTTATCTTGCTTTATTGCAACCATGTCGATAACACGGCTTCCAGCATTAATGTCTTTAATAGTGAAGAAACCTTTTCTGTTCAACCACAACTCAACAATTTCCTTTTCAGGACCCATAAAACTCACTAGTAATTAGGAGAATAAACGAATTTATAATTGTTGTTGTAATTTCAAAAATAGAAAGTTATAAATAGTCGTAATACCAAAAGAAATTTAGCAAAAAGGGTTATTTTTTGAAGTTGCATAAGCTAGCGTTGGTTTCTGCACTGTTTTTCTTGATATCTTTGGCTTCTGCTTCTGCATTATACGAGCAAACACAGTCTGGGAATATCACTGTTTTTGGCCAGCAATACATTAATTTCACAAACGGAATAGCTAACAGCGATTCCGGACACCTTTTTTTTTGACAACCAAACAGGAATTGCAATAAGCGGCATGACATCAAATGCAAATGGCCTTTTCAACATCACTGCTGTTTCAGCTGTTGTTACAGCAGGAATTGAACCGATAGGCCCGAACATGGACATCAATAAGACCCGCAAAGCACCACAAAATGGAAGCCTTACAACTTTTAGCGAGACTTTCTACACAGGATTTACAGCATTCCCATTATTCATGGTGAAAGACGGAATTGCAGTATTGTTAATTAACTCAACATATGCAGCATTTGTTGTTGACGGAATCAGACTTGACTCGACAACAGGCATTGCCCAAGAAATAAACATCAGCTATAGATACAATGCAAACGGCTCAAATTTCTTTGCAAACCCTCCGACCAGTGGTTGCGGTGTGCACACAACTGAAACAACCTGTTACGCTGCAGCAACCACAGGTGCTGGCTGCTACTGGGACTTCTGGCTTGAAATATGCAACGAAGCAACAGGAGGAGCTGGCGGTGCAGCAGTAGGAGGAGGAAGCGGTGTTGGCGGAGGCGGCGGAGGAGGAGGAAATGCAACAAGCAAATTTGCAAGCAAAGCCACAAGATTCTGGGATTTAATAGCTGCCGACGATCAAAAACTGTTCAGTGTAAAGAGTGAAAAAATCAGCGTATCGCTTTTAACATTCACGCTTTCAAAAGAAGCTGAAAATGTAGAGGTTACTGTAGGAACTCTAAAAACTCTACCATCCACAGTAACAGAACCAGAAATAACAGGTTACCAAAACCTTCAAGTAACCCACAAAAACATTGAAAACGCTGACGTAAGCTCTGTTACAATTGAATTTGATGTTACCCTTGACTGGCTAACAACCAACAGCTTGTCAACACAAAACGTTGCCTTGTACAGATACGATGAAACTGCAAAGTCATGGAACGGACTAGCAACAACACACCTAAGAAGTGATTCTGAAAAAGCATATTATTCATCAACATCTTCTGGACTAAGCTACTTTGTAGTAGGAGTCAAACAAAAAGCAGCTGTTGTAGAAGAAGAAGCAGAAAAAGCAGAAACATTTGAAGAAATAACTGGCGCTACAGTGCAAGACACAGGAATCGAAGAAGCTACTGAACCAGAACCAAGTAAAGGAGGGCTGCCTGCATGGTGGATGTACGCTGCATTAACAGGAGCAGTTATTGGAATTGCTATTGTTCTGGGCGGCTGGAAGTTCACTCACCAGCCAAAAACAAAAGTTTAAACAATTCTACCCTAAAACTTTTTATATAATCCAGATAGCCTGTAAAATATGGATGTAATAGAGACAATAAGAAGCATAGAAATCAGTGATGATTTTAGTCGATGGAAAAACGTTAATGAAGATGCTTACTTAACCAGCGCGTTTTCAATGTATTCTGAAGGGCAAAAAAGAGAATGGCTGGTGAGCTATTATAACAGCAAAACAGGAAAAATGACTTCATTCTCTGCTGATAATAAACAAGCACAGGAAGAAGCATTCAAAAAAGAAGAAACAATACCAAAACTTAAAACATTTGAAATTCAAATAAAAGATGACAAAGCCATAGAACTTGCGAATAAAATATTACAAGACGACTACAATGGAGAAACACTGCAGCGAACTGTGTTAGTGCTGCAAAAAATAAACACAGAACCTATTTGGAACATAACCATGATAACAATAATGTTAAAAGTAATAAATCTAAAACTGTCTGCAATAACAGGAAAAGAAATATCCCGCAAAGCATCAAACATTAATGACTTTGTAAAACATCGTTTAGATTCTTAAGAAGTATCTTCAAAAAACTTTTCCACGATTTCAACTGATTCCTGCTTTGTTTCTTCAGGAGTTTTTGGCTCATCAGTGTCAATGTACTGGACTGTTGAGCCGTGCTGCTCGAACAATCTGCGAAGCCACTCTGAAGAATAGCGCTCCTCAAGCTTACGCTGGAAAGCAACATTATCAAAAATAGAGTTATCTTTTTTTGTTCTTAAACCCAAGCGCTTAACAACTGTTTCAGGGCTGACTTTAGCAATTAACAGCAACGAAGGAGCATTGTTAATCGCAAGCCTGTTTCCAGGAAGCTTAAGCAACTCACTAAGTTGAATACGCTCCTGAACCGGCTGATAAACTAAAGAACTTGTTAATCCCCGCTCCTGAAAAATTAGTTTGCCGGCTTTAACTGCCGGAATTATAACACGCTGGTACAAAATTTCGCGGTCCAAAGAAAATGCCTGGGCTAAAGACCACGCTGAATATCGCCTCTCGCTTGTTCTTACAAGCTCTTCTCTAATTGCTTTTCCAACATAGCAAAACGTGGGTTCACAGGAAACTATTACACTTGCAGCGTTAATTTCATCAGCTGACGGGAAATTATTTTTATCACGGCAGTACTTTCTTAAATCCAAAGTATTCATTGCTTTGAGTTCAGCCCATTCTGACAAGCCATCCACTATTGTTCCTTTGCCAGAGCCATCCAGGCCATCAACCATTACAAATTTGCCTTTCATAAATCAATCTCCTTCCCGCCAAGCTTGGCAAGTTTTTCCTGAGTTTTAAGCTCTCCTTTAAGCCTGCCTAAAGAATCTCTCTCATCAAGGTAAACATAACGCATGTATTGCGCGAAAACAGGATGCACATTCTTAATCTGCCTGAACATTTCCTGCGCAACATACCTGTAAGAAGGGTGGCCTTGAGGAACACTTCTTAACTCTATTAGATGGAAAGCTTCACGCAAATTAAAAACAAAAAGATAACGAATTTTGTAAGCGAAAGGAACAACATACTGCGCTTCAT
>CEPX01105156.1_pt1 | contig 14836 bp, 38 predicted proteins | sample 361361 | NCBI WGS metagenome assembly CEPX01 (sample SAMEA2619974, study PRJEB7988) | marine metagenome | biome: marine biome (ENVO:00000447); feature: mesopelagic zone (ENVO:00000213) & marine oxygen minimum zone (ENVO:01000065); material: "saline water (ENVO:00002010), including plankton... | reverse complement strand
ATAGCTGACGAGCTACCCAATCCTTAGAAAAAAATTTTGCACAAATTTCTGCTTAATTGGGTGGGCGAAATTCTGGGGCACGTATAAGTTGTACACTTAATAAGCTTAATAAGTGGCCTTAGGCCATAAGTATAAGTATCATAATATAATAAGTCTTAATAAGTTAAACTTAACATAAGTAGAAGTAGTATAATATAATAAGTCTTAATAGTAGTAATGTCTTAATATATATTCGCCGATATTATATATAAGTCTTGTGCGTGTTCCTAATATAGTAGTTATATATATGTTCGCAGGTCGTGTTCCTAATATAAGTCCTTATTAAGTCTTAGGATTTGTATTGATTTAAATATATGATAACGCTTATATAGACGTTCGGCAGGTGTATTAGGTAACACGTTACGAATCAATCAACGTGGATATATACCAATTAGTTAATCAATTAGCCTCTATTACTGTTATTGTTGTTATTTTAGGTATGAACTACCAACCCCCACGAGTTATATCAAAGGGTTTAAAAGCATGGTCGAGTGTAATTAGGCATGAAAAAAGAATCGTTCAGAATGAATAAATATGCTATTATTGGTAATGTTTCTAATCTTATTGATAATAACTATATGATTGTAGTAATGAGGTGTCTATTTATATCTTGATTAAATGGCAATGTAATCTGTGTAATATACAATTACCTGATGATGAATTGATTAAGGTAAGGAAAGATAGACATAAACTATTCCATGTTGATGAATCTATTGGAACACATAAACCCCAGCGTAATTGGACATTTGGTGTGGTTAAATGGTGTATGATAAATGATGATGAACAATAAACTAATCCGAAACGCTTTTAAGGGCAACCGAGTGTCATTAGGCATGACCAAAAACAATGGTTTAGAATTAAATATCATTAACCATGATGATTGTTTTAATAGTCATGGTTTGATTAGAGGTGTGTGTAATGCCTAGAATTATACATACTAAAGGTAGAGGTAGAGATAAACTGATACCTGAATATAATAAAACGATAGCCAATGAATATATATCACAGGGTATTAACCTAGTTGATAGATTCAACACGCTTGAACGCAATAAATTATGGGTAAAGAAGATAGTTACTCATGGTATAGATGATGGTGTAGTATTATACGCTGACATTGACAAGCTAAAGAGATTAGAGAAGAAACAAGCTACCATGAGTGAGTTCCTCACACCTGATGTAAAGAAAGGACATAAATATTGGAACAAAGGAGCTGGATTAAATCCATTCCTAGCCATGTATATGTATCAGAATAGGAAGTGGGTAATCAAAACACCTAGCCAATTAGTAAAGAGGTTAGTAAATATATGACCACAAATACATTGATAGTATCAGGTAGCACGTTAGAATTTGAAGCGATCTATGAAATACTACAAGCATTTATGAGGTTAATATCATGACACCCCCAACACCTACCCCTGAACAGATAGCAAGTAACATAGCTCATGCTAAAAAGAATGGTTACTATCTATTATGTGGTGGTAGATATACTATGGAATTAGAGAGAGAGTGGTCTAGTATCTTAGGCATTGTGCCTGAACAATTTGCACAGGCATGGGCGTTAGAAGATATAGATATAGAACAGGTATCACAAGAACAAGCACAAGATAACTACCTAGCTATGCGAGAGGCTATGGACTAATGAATAAAAGAATGATGAAGAACATGAAGAAGAAGTTTGTGCATAACTATGAAGAAATGATTGAGGACATGGAACAATGACATACATGGACTTTAAACCTAGTCGAATGATATACAAGACAGGTTATCTACAATCATTAGACATAGTTGATGAGTTAATAAATATACTCAAAGCAAATGAAATCATGTCTAACTTTGATTATGATAACACCCCAACATATTTAGAGGGAAAGATACAAGAGTTAGTGCGTTCTTATTGCAAGAGAACAGGTAGAATACCACATGAATTAGATGAGGAGATAGAACAATGAAACATAAACCAATAGATTATACCAAAGCAATTAGTAAAGATGACATCATGCCATACTTTATGGACATTGATGTAGATCATAGTGATAAAGATTTATATGAAAGAGCAATGAAATTCATTGAAACTATAATGTTAGAGAAAGAATTGGATTGGCAACAGGTAATACAAACGATTAGTTTATTGAAGGTTATAATGATAACAAAGATGTTAGCCTGTAAATTAGAGCATGATGTTGAAGAAGATAATAAGGATTGGACATGAAATGCCCTGAATGTAAATCAGAATACATAGTAGATACATTGTATGCAACAGGCAATCCAAAGATAATTATACAAGGATATTTATGTGATGATTGTGAACATGAATGGAAAGCAATTAAACAATTAAAAGAATGGTAGATTAGAATGAGCGTAACTAAACAAAGTAGAATAGATGAGATACTATCAAAGAGACACGTATCTTATAGTCATTGTCTTGATGGTGTTCATCATTGGATTGTGAAAGGTAGTAAAGATAACAAGTATGTTATCAAGCATGACCACGCCAAAGATACATGGACTTGTGAGTGTCCATCATTCACACATGATGAAGATCATTGGGTAGCTGAGTGCAAACATACTTGTGCAGTTCAACAGTATGTGCAGAAGAATAATGATGTAGGGTATAATGAGGAAGATGATGAAGCTATACCACAACGCTTTTAAAGGCAACCGAGTATAATATGGCATGAAACAAAAAACCGAATCAAATATTAGAATCATGGAATCCATGACACAAAGTACCGAGTGTAGTAGCCAAGAGTATGTGCTAGAAAATGTAGCAGATACCATAGCTTCTAACGAGGGAAAGCATAACATAGTATCTATCTTAGATCTGAAAACAGATGATGGTAACCCATTACCTGAGAGTGAGATCACAAAGGTGTTGAACCCCAATAACTATGGAGTTCATCTCGTTGTAGATGGAAAGGCACGAACTGTAAAACCACTAACATACAATCAAGATGGTCAAGCAACCCCATCAAAGATTGGCTTTAGTGATAACGCATACTTCGTGAGGGATAGCAGAAGTTCACAAGAATCCTTTAGGGTTTGGCAGAACAATGCTGTAACAGGTGGTTAGATATTTCTAACCCACTTTTAATTATGAGGTAAAAAGAAATGGCAATTAAATTAGACAACGAGGGCGAAGAATACTATTCGCCTGACGGAGATGTAGCTGAACCTATTGTTATACCTGATAGTGAGTTTGCTAATGATGAGCTTGATGGTCTATTCAAAGAGGGCGAAACACAAAAGGCACAGCTAGATAATGAAGTAGGCATAGATTATCTATCCGATAAAATATATGCTGACTTTGAATCTAGTATTCGTGAGTTGTATAACAATGAAGTAACAGCTAGTCATCTTGCTAGTAAGATGGGCGACAACGCACACCCAATCATACATATAACTATCGATCCAATCAAAAGATACTTTGAGATAACAGGCTTTGATTCATTAGGTATAACACCTAGTATATTAAAGAATAAACTCATGGTCTTTGGTCGTAGTGGTAACATAAATAATGGTGGAGAGATAGGACAGTTTGGCATGGGCTTTGCTAGTTATAAAAAGATGTTCGACATCATTCACTTGACCACATGGGCTAGGGGTGTAGGTAAAGATGGTAAAGAGTTTTCCCCATACACAATGCTATGTGAGAAAGGTAAGACATTCACACGAACAAAGGCAGAAGATATGGATCACTATGGCACAAAGATACATGGTATATATAAAGAGGGAATTAATGCTGATAAGATAATTGCAAAGGTAAAAGATTGTGCTAAACATCAGAACGTAAAGACATGGATTCATGTATCTAATGATACTGATCAAGAAACATCAGGCGACTATCAATGCTTCCAATACAAAAATGGTTATCACTATCTAATGCAACAGAAAGCAAATAGAGTAGAGCAACAAGATAATCGAAGACATCAACAAGTATTCTTTAGACCAATCAAAATAATTAGAGATGACTTTGAGTTCTATGCATTTCTAGGAGCTTATGAATCACGCTGGGGTGGTATAGATACTGAATCTATTGACGCTGATCATTGTCAAGTTAGGTTAGTGAACACACCAATACAAGCCGAGCTACCTTATGATATAACACAATCAGTATCAGGTTACTTCCTTAACATTAAAGACGAGAGGAAATATCCCCCAACAGCAGATAGGGATAGACTAACAACAGGTAGTATTGATGACATAGCAGAAGAAATAAAGAGTGAGTTATATGAATTGTATAAAGAGTATCTCTTAACTGATGTTGCTGATTACAGGGCAAGAGATAACAAGTATGTATATGATAGTGGCTTGTGGCGTTATGTTAATCACATATTAAATGATGACACATCAGATAATATACTCAACACATTACATAGATCATTTACTACACACCCTGACAAGAGATTATATACAATACAACAGATGATGGAACATCAAACAAAGGAACAAAAGAAAGGTGTTGAACATACTGTTGTTGCATTAGGTGGGTTGCGTAGTGATGTGATGAGAAGATTAGACACAGTATTTAATACAGATGGTAAGTCAAGAAGATACTTTAGAATACCAAGAAATGATACCTATGATAGAGCAGAAGATAGGATTAAAGTTCTTAGAGAGTTAGGTGTAGTGTTTGGCGAGGAGTATCTACGAGAGCATAAGATAAAAGCACAGCGTATATCAAGAGGTAGGAGAGAGAAAGGAGAAGTTCTTGATGTTAATGTAAGGTTATTCTCGAAGCGTGGTAACACAACACAGGCAGGTGTTAATAGCTGGGGTTGGGGTTTATACTATGAGGACTTCACATCACACCCAATATCTACTATCAATGATCATGCACATGAACTGATGGTTAGAGTAGATACGAGTGATTGGAACAAAGCAATGAGAGATAAACACAGAACAGATTTCCAAATGTTACACAACAGAAAGGGATTTGTTCCTGCAATAAAAACAATGCACGAATTGTTTAAAGAGTTAGAAGAAACAACCTTTGAAGTTAATGGAACACCAATGTTATTTAAAGACTTGATGAAGAAACAACGACAAGATAAAAGGACAGTAAATAAAAGAACTGTTATCTATTGTAAGTATGACAACAGCGAACAAGATACAAGAGATGAGATGTCAGGTGGTAAGTTCACACTAGATGAACTTGGATTGAATCCTGATGAGCATTACTTAATATCCCCTGTTGATAGAGTTACCAATGTAAAGAGGTTAATGGATATATTGTATTGGTATAATGAATACCATGTAAGAGATGGAACACACATACTAAAGTATGTAGGCGAGGACAACTACAAGATAGCAGAACTATTAAACGAGAAGTTATTAATAGAATCCCCTGATCAGATAGAGGGCGACAAGTTAGAGAAAGTATCAGCACTACTTAGAATGAAACGATTATGTAAAGAAGCAGATCAAATGGAAATCTATGACCTATGTAAAGAAGCAATCATACGACATGATGAGAACAGCACGAATGATATGATGGCATTAGTTGAAGAAGCTTTGGAGAAAAACAAATGACCGTACAAATATTGAAAGAAACACCACAGCATTTAGTGTTACATCTTGAAGATGGTAGGGTAGATACTGTTATCAATGATGACTATACTAAACTAAAGTATGGTAAATCATACGAGGGCAACAGGATATTCTACAAGTTTGAAGATGGTATAGAGGTAGCAGAAACATTCAACGAGAGGATATTTAACTGCACATTTAATGGGGAAACAATACAGTTTAGGGATAGCCAATCAAACAAACTATCAGAAGTAATACAGAAAGAATCAAAAGAATTATACATAGAGTTATACAAACAGATATACTTTGAGAAACATAGGACAGAACTATTAAACGATCTTATGGTTGAGAGTTATGGTGGTAGGGTTGTTGCACAAACTGATGGTAGCTTTGTCATAGACAATGTGTTTATGATTAACTCACATGGACAGGCATACTTCATTAGTTCAAAGAGATCAAAGAATCCACAATGGTCTAACTTATGTATAGTTGTCGAGGGGAGATTACAACCACAGGTAATACAAACAAAGGTAGGAGCTGTTGAGTTTGATACAACACTACTAACTATCATGTATAAGATAGACTATTTAATATCTCCAACAGTTAAAGCAGAAACAGGAGAGATTAATAATACATTCATGTCGCAACTACCTAATTGGTTACAGAAACAAGTAGAGATAGAAGTGTTTGGTAAGATAAAGAAAGGATCAAAGTGTAGGCACGTAGAATTAGGAGATGGAAACAATGCCTAGACCTGAAACTTCATCACGTATGATACTAAAGAGATTAGAGAGTATGGAACTTATGATAGAATGGATAGCTGATGAAATGTTGAGGACAAGACATGACTAATTATAATGATATGGAATCTAATTTCGATAATGCTAAATGGGAAATACAATCAACCTTTGGCGACATAGATAATGATGACGTAGGGGAACAAGTAGAACAACTATGGAAACTAACTAAGAAGTCAGATGACGCTCAACGTATGTTAATGCCAATCATTGAATCGATTAATAAACTAAACAGATCAGTTACATCATGTAAGAAAATACTTACAACACTTAGCGATATGGAATTTGAGGAGTTACATATACCACACATAGATGATGATGATGAGGATTAATTAAAATGAAATGTTATTTAATACCACGAAGTAATACAACATATCAATGTCATTGGTGTGAGAAAGATATACCTAATAATAGTCCATACATTAGATTCAGAAGATATTACAGGACACATAAACTACACGTAGCTTGTAGCAAGAGATTAGTTCAGCGTGGGTGGTTGTGGGAATTAGACATAAATAGATTCGCAGGACTAAATAGAACAGCTATCGACAGCACATCATCAGATACAGAATGGAATCAAATTATGCACGTAGCTAGCATAGACGATAACATTCGCCATTAGTCGTACACTTGAATTGTCGAAGATTGAGGTTTTTTTTAGAGAAACATTGAGGGTTTAAAATGAGAAAAATATATTTAACAAAAAACGAATGGGTTAGAAGTATAATAGATAAATACTGTTCTATTGAAGATGATATGAGTAGTCCTAACGAATTACTTGATTTAGTAATATTATTAATGGAAATTATAGATTCATTCCAAATAGAGATAACAAAACTGCCGTCAAGTGATGGTATTCATTATGTTGATGTAAAACAAAAGCGAGAGGGAACTTATGAAATTGAAGAATTTTCTACATTAGAGGAACTATAAAATGAAAACTGATTATGAGAAAACTGCTACTTGGCAAGACAAAAAACTGTTACAAATAATTGATCCACATTGTTACAAGTTTAATGATGTTGCAGGTTTAATGAGAAACTGCCTTACACAGCATGATATAATTCATGCACTACTAAAGATATTAAAAGATGAATTTCATTGTCATGTAGAAGCTAATACTAGATATGATGGAGAAAGGAAATACATATTAAATAATTTAACATACTCAGTTGATATACCAAAAATTGAAACGAATGTGTATATGATAAAAGACTATAACAATCCATTAAACGTAGAAAAGGTAAAGGAAGATGGTTAATTTAACAGGAGAGCCACCACTTTTAGATACTGATGAGTGTAAAGCGATAAACAATATGAATAATACCACTCGTAAGTTCAAGTCATGGGTTGATAGATGGTATCGTGATAGTGGCACGTTAATTTGTCGTGATTGTGAAAAAGATATTGTTGAACGCTGGGATATTGTATTACATGATGGTAAAGTTTTACATATAGGTTGTTTAGAATTGAAATATATATTAGCAGGAGATAAACCTCATGCCTAGAAGTAAAAATACTTGTGTTGATGGCACAGATGAGCATAAAAATTTAGAGTTATTACATAGACACCATTGTGTATGGGCAAACGGACATATTGGTAAGTTATGGCGTGATACATACTTGGGATATTATAAATGTAAAGATTGTGGTAAAACTTCTGAAGTAGATTCGTATGGGTTTAATTGGACATGGGATTAAACTATACCACAACGCTTTTAAAGGCGATTGAGTATAATATGGCATGAAACAAAAAACAAAGCCGAAAGGCATAGAAAGAATATACTATTTTAATAGAGTAATAGTGTGTGAAAGAAAATGATAAAGAAATATAGTAACAGAGTATTAGATAACATAAAGTTCAAACAAGAACCAATAGCTTTGCTATGTATTGCTAATGAATTAGCAGAAGCAAACAGATTGAAACGTTTAGAACTAAGGCATGGAAGTGATGGCTTACCTATTGCTTGTGATGTAGAGGGAACAGAAGAATGAAATGTAGTGAATGTAATATTATAGGCTTTAGCCTAGAAGAATTATTACCTGATGGACTATGTAATATGTGTAAATATAAAAAGGTTATGAAAAATGAATTGTAAATTAGTAAAAACAAAGTCATTAGACTTATCGTCAGAACAACGCATGAGAAAAGGTGTAGTTCTGATGATATTTGAGAATCCACAACACGCCATAGACTTAGTAAAAGCGTATAAAGATTTGAAGAAACGACATGGTACTGACCGAGTTGGGAGAGCATAAAAATGACAGGAACAATAGAAGTAACGAATATAACATTGAATAGATTGAGGAATTATTTTCCTAATCTAACACCAGCAAATGCTATTCGTGAGTTATTCAAAATAGCATTAGACAATGGACATTTAGAAACTGTTATGGAAGCACATAGATCGGACAATTATGTCAATAGATTTAGAGTTGGGAGAGCATAAAAATGACAGAAGTATTAGTATGTTCAGAACTTCTAATAGAAAGAATTGAAAATATATTAGAACGAGTTAAAGAACTTGAAAAATGGAAAAAGAGGGTTATGAAAAATGAATAAACTAAAGATGTATTCAGAACAACCAAAGAACGCTTTGCAAATGTCAAAGACATTCGATACTTTGAAATCAGTTAAAGAGTTCGTGGGTGTTGAACTATTATCCAAGCCAAGTAAAATGGCAGAATATGGATTTAGTATGCCAGCTACAAGATGTAAAGCTGGTAGCAAAATGGCAAAGATAAAGGGAACAGTATGCCACGATTGTTATGCACTAAAAGGTCGCTACACATTCCCTGTTGTTAAAAACACAATGGAAAAGAGGTATCAATTCGCAATAAATAGTCCATACTTCGTAGATATAATGTCGTATATTATAACCAAGAGAAGTAAGAAATTATTTCGCTGGTTTGATTCTGGAGATTTACAAAGCACAACAATGTTAGAACACATATGTAAAGTTGCTCGTAATACTCCACACATAAGCCATTGGCTACCTACAAAGGAATGGAAAATTGTAGCAAGATTTGTTGAAGATGGTGGTAAAATACCAAAGAATCTATGTGTTCGTGTATCTGGATTGTACGTAGATGGTGGATCGCCAGAAGATTTCGCTGAGAAATATGGTGTAACGACTTCTGATGTTCTTAATGGTAAAGACTTTGACAAACTAAAACAAATACACCCTGTATTCAAATGCCCATCATCAAAGCAAGATAACTCATGCAAGGATTGTATCGCTTGTTATAAAAATGGTGTAAAGAACGTAACGTATAGGTTTCATTGATTATGGAAAACAAAGAGAGGAATAAGATTAGAATTGAACGGAATGACGCTACTACGTCTCACAATGGTAATATATTGGTGGAAGTTGAGAGTTCTGATCTCACAACTGAGGAACTAAAAGAACTTGCACTCGAAGTTGTAGATAGTATCAAGAGAAAAAGAAAGCTTTAAATAAGATATGAAAACTAAGATTATAATGAAAAAAGATTCAAGACGAAAGTCTATAATAGAAGTAACAACTGATGTAATTCTAGGTTGTGCAATAGCCACAGGCTTAAACTATACAATACTACCACATTATATAGAAACAATAGAAACAGGCGATCCACTTGGTATGTTATCAATATCATTTTGGTATGTTGCTGTTAGTTTCATTAGAAAATACTGTATAAGAAGATGGTTTGCAAAGACAAAGATGTTCAACAGGTTTAAATAATGATGAAAGAAACAATGATAGTGCAGATAGAAAACTGGATAAAGGCACATGAAAATATTGATTTCAAAAAAGCAGTAATATTACATGGGAATGGACATTGGGTAAAGGTAGGAGATTAGAATTATGTATGATAAAATAGAAATAATAAAACTAGACAAACTAGGCTTGAAAAGAGATTCAAGCATATTCTATGAAGAAATTACCGATGAACAAGTAGGTAATATCGGTTGTAGAGAAGATAAAATAGCAAAGAGGTCAAAGTATATACGAAATACTCCAAACAGATTTACGCTATTTGGTGGGGATCAGATTGACGCAATCTCTCCACTTGATAGAAGATTCAATCGTGAAACAGAAGTAGAGTTTGACTTTGATCAACAAAGAGCAAAATGGCAGAAACTACATCAAGCATTGTTTGAAGTTCATAAGAAACAAACTATAAAATCTACTTGGATTTCTTCGCCTGAAGAAAATTACAAACATGAGGGTATAAATGAAAAGGTTTGGGGTTTATTATGGGGTAACCATGAATATAAAATACCATACCTAACAAAAAGTTTGATTGATAATCAGTTTTGCAAACAAAACCAACTACATTTCTTAGGAGCTAAATGTATGATAGGCTTAAGAGTAATGTGGAAGAATGAAATTCTACATGAATGGTCTTTAGCCATAATGCACGGATCAGGTGGTGGAACTGTGGAAAATATGTTTAAAGGTATGAAACAAAATTGGGAAGCTGACGCTTACTTTTGTAGCCACTTACATCAAAAGAAAATTCAACCTGAGATAGTCTATGCGTTTGATTGGAGAACAGGTAGAGTATATCAGAAAGATATAATATTAGTTAATACTGGATCGTTCCAAGAGCCAATAACTAATGATGTTGATGGATATATGGATAGAAAGAATAGTATAATAGCAACAGGTGTAGGAACTTCAACAGTAGAGTTTAATGGTTATGATGGATCAATGAAAGGTCATCTATAATGAAACAAAAGAAACAAAGACATCAAGTTAGAAGAAATCTGACATTCCCTACAACAAAACTAGGAGATGTAGAGATAGTCCAACCTAGAATACAACAGGTATTAGAATCAATTACTATTGGAGATTTGGTGTACTCAGGTATTATAATGAAAAGGTTTGGTTGGAATAAAAGAAGATCGTTAGAATACCTAGACAAACTAGAATTTCAGGGGTATCTTACTTCAAAGAAAGAATTAATAAAATCCTCAAAGGGATTTGTGACACCAGCAAGAGTATTCAAAAGAATAAAATGAAATGCCGTAACTGTTTGAAAGAGAACGTTAGGCTTATGCACAGCAAGAGATGGATATGGAAACATGATTGGTATGAATGTCCTGATTGTAAATATGAATGGGAGTATGAGAAGTGACAACATTAATATTCTTAGACCCTTTTGATAATCCAAAAACAAAGAGGTGTAGGATTTGCCTACGTGGTAAATATGGTGTACGTAATGGTTGGATTTGTGGTAAATGTTATGACAGGAATTATAATCCATACGTATCGAGGTTAATATAATGACAACATTAAAGAAAGTTCTTAAAGAACACAATAGATTATGCAAGAACGCATACAATATGGTGGAGAAAAAGGGTGCTGACTATAACAGAAAACAGCAAAAAGATGGAGACACATTATACAATCTATCAGTAGCGAAGCAATTAGACATTGTAGATAGTGTTACAAAGTCTATACTTGTTAGAATATCTGATAAGATGATGAGATTAGTATCTCTAACAGGCGATCCTAAAGTAAATCCAGAAGTTAAAGATGAGAAAATATCTGATACTATTGAAGATACTATAAACTATCTCGTCTACTTGTATTGTAAATACCAAGAGGAAAGAAAATGAAAGAAAACTTAGATCACTTACCAAAAGAATGTGAAGTATGTGGAGAAGATATTGAAAATATCCATCGAATGTATCGGAGCATGGGTTTCTGTGAGAAGCATTGGTGTGAAAATGCTAACGCTTGTTATGAAGAATGGAAGATGACAGGAGAGGTTATAGGAAGATGGTAACACCAAGAGATGAAGTTGAACGTTACATAGAACTATATGTTATTTGGGATAAGAAAACCTACGGTAAAAATCACAAGAGAATATCGCCACCATCTGCATACTTTTCGTGGCATAAATTTGCACGTAAGAATGGTGTAGATGATCAGTGGGCAAGAATTATGGAGCCATCTAGGCAGAAGAGAGGTACTGAAAAAATGGCAAAGGAAATTGGCGTTCTGGATAAGGATGATTATCTTTGGACAAGAACATTACATTATGGTTTAATCTTTGACGAGTTATGGCGAAAAAGAAACGGATATACTTTAGAAGAAAAGTATAAAGATTGGTTAAAGAGAAACCCAGAAGCTTCGTATCGTGTACGTGGAGATTTAGATAAGAATTATGAAAGTAATATTTAATGATCATGATGGGGATGATAGTTACTATGACAAAAAGTATGGTAATTATATAGTGTGGTTAGGTAAGAAAGGTAATCGTGAAACTAATAAAATGCATGAGCTCGCACACATAAATCTCGGAACAGATACAGATGAAGCTCGTAAGATGGTGCTTAGGTGGGGGTTGAAATCAAAGTTACCATCGAATGACAAGACTTGTAAACTCATCGCTGATTTATTCTTCTCTACTTGGAATGTACTGGAGGATGAGAGAGTTGAATCTTTCTCGCCACGTTTGTTTAAGCAACACAAGAAAGACATGGGTAAAACAAAGACAAAGAAAATCGCAGAGTCCAACCCTGTAGAAGCGTTACTATGTGCTAGGTTTGATAGAGATGACCTCGTAGGCCCAGAGATAAAACAATACATTCTCGCAGCAAGACTCGTAAGTAAGGACAGAGTGTATGAGCTCGCAGAAGAATACATTAAAAGGTATTTAATTGATTACATCAGAAACGTTTAAAAGTAACAAAGAGTATAATAATATAGATTAACATGGAAAAATATAAATGTGAAAGTTGTGATGGTGTTTTTAGAACATCATTCCAATTGAGAAATCATTTCGGCATGGCACACCCAGCTGTGAAAACAGTTATTGTCGAAGTGGAACCTCCAATGATCAAACCTGTTTTGAATATTTGGTCTGGAGAAATAGTTGACTGGGATCCTATGGAGCAAAAGTCTCGTAAGATGAAACCAGATGAACTGTGTACTGGGTGTGGTTGTAAAGCATACACACTTGAACATGGACAGCCAAAGTGTTATGGTAGTTGGACAACATGGGGATGTCACTACTCAATGAAATCCATAATGGATGATAGGAAGTGGTATAAGACACCATGTCGTAAGAGAAACACATACGTTTCAAAAATCCTAAACAAAAAAGAACGTAAGAAAATAATAAAAACTGTCGCTGGACTTGAGAGAGAAGTTTGGTCTGAGATATCGTGGACTCCATTAGAGGAACTAGAGAAATGGCATGATGACAAACTTCGCACAGAAGTGAGGATGTTAGAACAAGTGAGGGCCGTAAATTGTTAAGTGATAGAGAAAAGTTCGTACTGCATTTCTGTTGTATGATAACCATCGCAAGAATGACAGGAGTACATAAGGCACAAACCCTGATTGGAAGAATGATAGAAGAAGTAAGGCAGAATAGATGTCGTTCAATAGCTCCTGAAGATGTAGACGCTCTATTAGAAGAAGTAAATGAAGAGATGATGAATGGAAAAACAATGTTCAAGGAACTTATGGATGACACAATCTGGAGTATGACAGGAGAACGACCTGATAAGCGTGATTGGAGTGATATGAAATGAAACTCTGCAAGTCATGTCTTGAAATGAAAAGATCTGGAAGAGTTTTGTTTGACTCTCATTGCGTATGTAAGGTGGTAAAAAATGTCTGATAGAAACTTCAATAAAATAATTGACAATGTATGTCAAAGCGTAGACTGTCATAAATCATTGACATCATATGAAATAGAAAGGCAGAAACTATTACCTAGATCATGGAGATATAGATTCTGTAGGATATGTCGTCAAATGCCTGACAATTCCAGTAAGGCAGTAAGGTGGAGATGTAGGTTATGTCCACAAATAATGTGTGCAAGTGATACAATTAGAGGAAAGTATTACTGTAATCGATGTGGTATAGCAGAGGGTAAAAGACGTTCGAGGTTGAAGGCTAAGAAATGATCTGTCATATATGTTTATCTGAAAAGGTAAGAGGACAGATTGAAGAACTACAACTATGTGAAGATTGTCTAAAGAAAGTAGCAAAGTATTGGGATAAGGAAGATGTCAAAAGATACTAACCTTGATGCAGAAGAAAGATTGAACAGGGAAATAAAAGCAACGATGGAATTAAATGAGGACATCCATAATCAAGACGATAAAACTATGACGTTTCATGAATATCTAGAATGTTTGTTATGGATAAAAACAGGTGTTATAAAAGATGTCAAAAGATATTAGATGTAGTTACTGTGGCACACACTATGAAAAGGGGTTCTTCGGAACTGGCTACAAGTTCTGTAGTTCTAATTGTAGAAGAGATTCTTCAAGAGAAAGAATGAAGAGATGGTACAAGAGAACACATCCAAGAGATACGAAAAAGGAATGTATGGTTTGTCGCAGAAGTATAGCTAGTGTAGGACAGAGGAAATTAATAAGTAAGTACTGTTCTTCTAGGTGTATGTTTAAAGCTAGACAGATAAAAAGGGGGGATCGTTTTGTTACTATTAAGATACCTATAGATTGT
>CEPX01118407.1_pt1 | contig 14839 bp, 6 predicted proteins | sample 361361 | NCBI WGS metagenome assembly CEPX01 (sample SAMEA2619974, study PRJEB7988) | marine metagenome | biome: marine biome (ENVO:00000447); feature: mesopelagic zone (ENVO:00000213) & marine oxygen minimum zone (ENVO:01000065); material: "saline water (ENVO:00002010), including plankton... | reverse complement strand
TCTGCATACCCAACACAACTTCTCTCCGCTCTTAATACGGAGCTTTGCCCCACATTTGCACTTTGTCCAATGCCTTCTTGCCATAACACTCAATAACCTTGAAACATCAAAGAAGTTGGTTACCTATAGTAACTATTTACAATGATGATAAATTTATCATAGTAAATAAAGTTAAACCAGAGGTCTACGGTATACCTATTGGATTAGGCTCTCGTTTTTCTTCCTCATTATCCCCTATTGGATAATCAGCACGGTCTTCTCCAGGGTTGCCTTCTTTAGCTTCATTTTTTCTTCTGTTAACAGGAGGTCCTTCGTAGCCATCATCATATTCTTCCCATTCATTAGGAGCAGTATCAAAAGTAGTTACTTTTGGAAGAGAACGCCCTGTCTGTGGACCTCTGCGAGTAGGAGCATCTGTTACCCCTGCCTTCTTAGTTTTGGTAGGAGTTGTAGTTTCACTGGCTCCCGCCTTCATTAAAATATTTATAGAAACAGATAGCTCATTAAGTATCTCGTAGCTAATGATACCTTTCTCAATATCTAAAAGAGTCTTGTAGATATCTGAGTAATCTTCAAATTCTTCCTTAGCTTGAGATAGCGTCTTAGAAGGAACAATTTCGTTATCTATCCTTAAAGATTTATGAAAATTGGGGTTACTGTGGATTTGGTCAATAGGATGCCATCGTGCATACCCCTGATGAGTATGGGCGTTATCCTTCTGTATTAACTTAGGTCGTCCTCTAGGCATTAGACAATATTCCTACAAAGTAGTCTAACTGTTTAGATACATCAGCCATGTAGTTACGAGCCTCTTTAACCGCCCCTTCTTTATCAGTAGCATCAAGGTCTTCATCTATCACCAAGTTATGGAGATGTTCTTTTATCTCCCCCACCTGAGGACCTTCCCTGATACCGACACTCTCAATAATCTCTTGACCTGTTAAAGGAGATAGATTCTTTTTATCAGGTACATCTTCTATATTTTTTATTTTAGCAATAATTACATCAAGTTGCTTGTGTTTGGCATCTACATCTACACCACTACCAGCAGTATCCGCTTTAGCTAATTTAACCAGTCTATCGAAATCCTCACCTGCCTGAATCTTTAGTCGCCTAAAAGCCCCTACCTTAGCGGTCTCAGGCATCGTTAGAAGCCTCATATGCATTCCTACAAGGTTCTCTACCCTCTTTCTAATATCATCAGGGAACGCTAGTCTTTTCAAAATCTGGGCAACATGGTCTGCACTGTGTTTCTCATGACCATGGAAGGTAACTTGTCCCTCATCCGCAGCATTAGGTTTACCTATGTCATGGAAAAGAATAGCGAGATTAAGAACCATGTCTTCACTCTCTGCTTTCTTTAAAGCAGTTATCGTATGCTTCCATAAATCCCATTTATGATGTGGAGTGTTCTGTTTATAGTCCACCATAGCCCCTAGAGCAGGGTCAACTGCGTCTAGTAGGTCGTGTTCTGCCATAAACTCTAAAGCATCAGATGGTCTCTCTGTTTGCATAATTTTAGAGAGTTCTCGTCCAATACGTGCATTAGGCATGTCTTTTAACTTGTCTTTGTTTTTCTTGATAGCACGAATAACCGAAGGATGCACCTTTAACTTGTAATTTCCAATAAATCGTGCGGCTCTCATCATTCGTACAGGGTCTTCTTGGAACCGTTTATCACTTTGATTACGTGGTGACCGAAGTACCTTTTCTTTGATATCTTTTAACCCATTAGAAGGGTCATAGAACTGTCCCGTTACAGATTGAGCGACAGCATTAATGGTAAAATCTCGCTTCATCAAATCTTTAGGAAGGTCTTCGGCTTCAGCAGCCGCTACATCTACATCCATACCCGCTACCTTTAGAGTAAGGATTTTCTTATCTTTAGCAGAAACTTTCTTGTACTCAATATTAAGAGAATCAAAAGTCTCCTGTACTTTCTCTAGGGGTACTAGGGAAATTATGTCCACATCACTAGACACCTTGCCCATGAGCTTGTCTCTTACAAACCCACCAACAAAATACAAAGGTAAGTAATTCCCCAGTAACCTCAACCAATCTGTGGCTTTCTGTCTGGCGTTTATAGTCTCTGCCACTTTGGGATTGACCCACGCAGTACGTCGGCGTTCAAAAGTCTTACCCGCCCTATTAACTAACTCAAAAATAACAGTACGTACTTTTCCTTGAGCAGCAGGATGAATAGGTGCTTCCTCAGTAGGAGTAACAGATGCGTCAGGGTCAGCTTGAGCTAAGGTTTGGGCAAGCTCCTGTTGTTTGGAAATAAACGCTTTCTGTACAGTTGGTGTTGTTTCGATAATGTTTTGTTGTTCCACGGGAATCAGCGGCATTCCCGTTTTCTGTCCTGTAGTAGATGGACCATCTACGTTAGTAGGTTCCACCTTAATCGGTGGCATTTTACTTTTCTCACCAACATCAGGATGGTCTGCCCATAGCTCATGTACCATCTGAATCCAGTCAGAATTGATTTCATCATCAATGACAAGAACAAGGTCAGTATCTTCTACATCATCCTGTAGTAGCTGTTCCTGCTGTTTCTGGAAAGTCCCACCCTGCTGGGTAATATAGTCATAGAAGTCACTAGGAAGATATGCAGTCGCAGTTGCATGTCTTTTTCCTTTGGCACTGGAAACATAAAACTCTCGCTCACTTCCCTTTCTAAATGACCCTGCATGTCCTGTACCGTATGATGACCAAATGTCATCTTTAGGAACCTGTTGTACTAGGATAAGACCACCCTGTCCCCGTGCTGCAGCAGTTACAGGCTTATCCATGCTGATATCATCAGGACGTGTGACCCGCTGGTCAACGCCGAAATCGTAGGCAGTTAATGGGTTAGTAGAGTACTGAGTAACAGGATTATGCTCAATCATAAGCTTGGCTCCCTGTACTCCGCTATTCATTACTCTTTTAATAAAAGAATCTTTCTTAGCTGCAATAGCAGGTTCAGCAAATGCTTTTAGTTTTGCATCCTGAGTTCCTCGATACATCTCAATAGCATCAGAGTTCGGGTACATAAAATCTAGAAGTTGACGAGTAAGACGCTTATGTACTCTGGCATACTCTGAGACATGTTCTTTAGGAAATCTCTTGTACCCTTCTTCTAGGGCTACCAGTTTCCCATCTCTATCTCTAAGATTTCGACTGCCATGATGCACAATTTTGGAATTGGTAAGGTCTCCTATCACGTCCTTGATTAATCCACTAAGTAAGCTGTTAGTTGATTTTTCCATCTCAGAGGATGATTCAGTATGGAACTTGCCAAACTTAGTAGCACCATATAACTCAGAAATTAAGTTATCGGTATCAATTGCAGGATTTTGTGTATAAGGATTTGCTGCCTCTTGGAATCTCTTCTTAAAAGCAGAAGACAACGAAGGAGGTCCAAATTTATCAGGTAACTCATCCAGCACTATCTGTTGGACATTCTCAAGTACGTCAGCCTGAAGCTTCAGATTTCTAATCTTACGTCCTGTTTCATCATCTCGGATAATCAGAGAAGCAGGACGTTGTAACTTTGACCTAGCATTTTGGTTAGCTGTTGCGAAAATAACATCTAAGTTATCCAGAATCTGACCAAAGGTTACTTCTTCAACTTTTCCTCCTACAAAGTACTTCTCTTTGTCAGGGGGAGCCTCTCCCGCTAGGTCTGCAGCCTTAGTGTCCCGTTTAAGTTGACGTTTACCTACACTAGAAAGCTGTCGTAGAACAACTTTTTGACTTATCTTATCTTCAGAGAACCATACATAGTCCTGATATTTTTTCTTCTGCATAAGTTTTGTAAGGGTAGCAACATCCATAGGAGCCTGTCGCCAATCCCCTTCATCAGATATTGCAGGTTTACCTGCTATTGTCAGAGAAGGTAAGGTATAGGACTTTTCAAAATGCTCCAGAATTCCTGCACCAATAGTTTTGTATGCATCTAATCGGGTACTAAGAACACTAATTTTGTCGTCCAAGTTTCCATTAAGTATCATTTGAGATACCAGAGGAATCTCAGATAATCGCTCCAAGTTACGCCAGTTAGTGGTCTCTGATACTCTGGTTACGGCGGTAATGGCATCTTGCACAGTCGAGTTAGCGTAGTACTCGTCATCGTGCATCTCATCAATGTCAGTCCGTACTTCTTGCTCTTTCTCTGACCACTCATCAAGGATGGCAAAAATATCCTCTTTATGTTCATCCGTTGCTTCAGGGTCTTCCTTAAGAATCTCTTCTAAATGTTCAATGGAGGAGTCTAAAACAGGTTCAATATCTTCCATGGACTCTTCAGAAGGAGTCTCCAGTGCATCAGCAGCAAGACCCTCAATTTTTACATCAAGCCTGTACAGGTCGTTTTCTTTTGCTGATAACTCATCCTTGGCAGCTTTATACGCCTCTCTCCTAGAGATAGCCTCTTCCTCAGAGATGCGTCCTTGGTCTAAAGCATCCTTTGCCTTGTTACTCGCATTAAATGCACGTCGTACTTTACGGGTAAGAATTTTCTTTTCAGATTCTAGTTGTTTTTTCTCTGCTTCTAAATCCTCTAAGTTCCCACCCTGAATTTCCTCATGCTCAGTATTCAGGTATGCGTTTAACTGGTCTTCATCCCATTTCATAGTCGTTCTAGCTTCAGAACGAAGCCAGAAATCCCCACCTCGTACACCTGTATGTACAGGAACATCCGCACTAGGGGGTTCATTCTGAGATGAATAAATCATGTCATCAGGATTAGTAGGTGTTGGACCTGCAGGTATAATTTGTTGTTGAGGATTTTCTTCAATCATTTGTTTAATTAATAAATTATACAAGTCTAAACTTGTGTCTTTTAAAGCTAATTTAATTTCCTTTGTTCCTCCCCCACTATGCCCTACAGTCTCTCTTGTGCCTACAACAGACGTAGCATTAGGAAAAGCTTCTTTGAGAAAGCGTAGTATCTCTCTCCATTCTCCTATGGAAATAGGTTCACCTTCATCAGGGGTCAACTGGCTCTTTCCGCTTTTATCTCCTCTATGTGGAGCAAGTATGTCCACATGTAATTCATCATAATATGGTGCTTCCTGCCATGCCCGAAATCCTAAAGTATCTCTGCCTTCTCTACTGTAGTTAAAGTGAAGTGCTTCGTTTTCACGAACAGAGGCTCGTGGATGCAGTATCTCCCATCGAAAACCATGAATTGTTCCCTGCTCAAGGTCAGTATCAACAAGCCTCTCCCCTTCTTTGGGTGTGACGGCTCCCGCATAGCTATTTCTATGCAAACTTCGGAAAATCATACGCTGTTCTTCTAGAGTACCTTCTCCACTACCAAAAGTATTGGGAAGAACCTCTGTAGCGTCTTCATCATAAGGATTTTCTAATAACGCACTATCAGGGTCAGTTAAATGACTGTACTGCCAATTTCGTCCAACCCACTCTTTTATATGGTCTATCTGCTTAGCAGATAATGATTTTGTTTCACGGGACTCTTCATCAAGAATATTAAAAGTCCTGATAATACTATAATTATCTACCACTCCATCATTATCTGTATCTCTAAACATGTAGAGATGTGCCTGTCCCCAATGCCCATAGGCAGTTTGGGAATAATCATGAGTGACAAATCCTAAAGGCTCTTCTTTTCCATCCTTCAGTATGTGAAAAGCCACAGTCTCGTTATCGTCAAAGTACGACAACTCTTTGTCTACAAACCTTCTAGAAGGAGGTAAGAAGTAATCAACTGCAGGTAATTCCTCTGTATAATCCATAAATGTAAAAGATTCATCTTTTACATGAGCAGGAGGATATTGAAGTCCTTGATGATTCGCTTCAGGATGAGCTTGTATTAAGTCTCTGGGAATCCCTTTAGTCTCAATTCCTTCTTCCCCAAGAAGCGAAAAGTTTCGACCTACACCATCAACTATCTTGATATCGGGTAACAGGTCTGAATGGCTATCACTGGGAATATCGATAACCTGTGAACTAATAAAAGCTCCACCTGATGGACCTCCCGCATGGGGGTCAGCATGGAATCCCCATTCTTCTAGTTTATCAATAGGAAGGTCAAACATAAGAATTACAGGCATCACGTCTTCTCGTGTATCTGCCCCAGCATCTATATTTTTAGCCCCTGCAAATCCTCGTGCTTCTTCCAAATACAGATGGAAACCAGTACCAGTAGCAGATTTACGTCCCTCTCTTTGATAACCTAACTGATTTGATTCCAAAATTCTCTTGGCACCCTCTGCATTGGTCCCATGGAATACAGTAATAGTCTCGTCTCTGTCTATTACCTGACCACGGCGGTCATATTCATCAGGTAATGTTAAATCAGATAATTCATACACTTTTCCAAAAGCTTTTTTGTTTCTCTCTGACAGGAACTCAGCATGTTTCCAAGAGGTAACATTAACTACGTTCAGTTTTTCCATTTCATCAGAAGAAACGATATCTAAATTTTTTATTGTTTCATATTCTTTTTCTTGAGACTGTTGGGACTTTTCCCAAGGAGAGACTTCTTCCTTCTCGTCAACGTAAGACTGCCCACGAACTGATTCTATTTCTTCCTCTGTATATGGACCCCATAATCCTGAAGTATCAAATTCATAATGAAGCTCTTCTGCTTCTAAAGAAGTGAGTTTCTTTATATCCTCAGCCTGACCTGACTCGTAGAATTCTTCGATAGGCTGGATTATGCCACCACCACCTCGTACAGCGTCATAGGCAAAACGACCTACTTCTGCCCATGCATGAGCAATTCTTGTGCCCTCATTTCCTATTACCGTACCCTGCACAAACTTCCCATTGTTCACCCGTGCAGCCATGTGTGCTGCTTGCATACAGAGTTGAGGTTCTTCAGATTGTGTTCGTCTCTCTACCTCTCGGAGAACACTCCAGTCTCCTGCATAAGTAGATGCAACAGGAGACCGAGTTCCTTCATTTACTTCCCACAGTTGAATTACATCGGGTTTAATATTAATAGGTCTCTTAGTCTGTAGGGCGGTTTGGTCAAACTTACGAGCAGTAGGAGTTGGGTCTGTAACTGGTGGAACAGTTTCATGAGACTCAGCCCTCTCTCCTCTCTCTTCATTGGAAACAGGAGGCTCAGTTTTAGTATGAGGCGTAGGATTCTCAGGAGCAGAAGAAGCTGCATCAGGGTAATTGGGAGGTGGGAGCGTCTCTGAAGGAGTCTGTGGTGCATTAGATACAGGAGGCTCTTCTTCAGGGTCATCCTGTTTAAGGATGTCCATCAGGTCATCCATCTCTTCTACTACCATACGCTTGGCAAAAGAAGAAACGGTATAAGGAACGAAGGTACTTTTTCTGATTACTTCTTCACTTTCTTCCGACGCTTCCGCTGTGGAACGAAGATAACTTCTATATTCGTCGTAGGAGATGAGTCCGTCGTATTCGTCACGGGTTTCCCAGTGTCCTTCGCTGTAATATCCTGCGGGTCCACTTTCTCTACCAATAATCCACGTTCTTCTAGCCTGTCCCACATCTCGTCTAGTTTTTCCTGAAATTCTTTGAGATTCATCGTCAGCTACAAACTCCTCTACTGTGCTTATAAAATCATCATAGTCAGTGTTATAGACAGAAAGGTTCAGGATATTCATTCCTGTTCCATCAGGAAGTGAAGCAAATCCTATAGTCCCATCACTGATTCTATTAAGTATTTTTCCTAAATCATTAAACTCTTTTGCCGTTAATGGACGTTCAAAACGTAAAGGGACTGCAGGTTCTATTGCTTCTCCCTGTCCACCTTCTACTACTCCGAAATCGGGGTACTCTTCTTCAGGTGCTTCATGGATTATTACTGACTTCTGGTCAAAATCAGTGTCAGCAACATTAACCATTAACTCCATAAACTGGTCTCGTTGGTCTACTCGTATAGGACCCTCTACATACAGACTAGGTTCATACGTAGGACCAAACAACCCAAAATTAGGAGTAACGGTAAACCCCTCAAATCCTGCTTCATCTAAAGCAGTTTGTAGATGTTGTGTCCCTTTTTGGGCTACCGCACTATATATTTCCTGAGCCTCTTCCGCATTTTCAGTAGAAGGGTCTAGATATACAAGTTCGCCTTCCTCGTCTACCTCTTGTGTACCCTGCTCAGTCATCTTAGGAGGGCGCATTAAGCGGTTTGCTCTTACCTTCTCAGCCCTCTCCTGCTCATCATAGAACTCGGTGGCACGTTGGTCTCCTTCAGTGTGAGGAGAAATACCTACCTGTACTTGAGTTGTAGGCTCTGTTTCCTGTGGGAACGGTACATCTACATTTGGTTCTACGTTAGGAACAACATTAGGAGGAGCATTCTGTACAATCTCCTCTACTATCTCATCTTCTGTTTGCTTTAAAACAGAAATAAGCCCATCAAGTTCCTCAATCGGATTGATAGGCTTTTTACCACCCTGATAATTATCTTCAAGTAATCCTACAAGCTCATCTACTTCCTGTAGGAGAATGTATCGAGGAGAACCATCTGGTAGGTTGACTGTGAAAACACTCCCCTCTTGTCCAGATATCTTAAAGACACCCTTCCTTTCAGAGGAATTTTCAATGGTCATAGGTACATCCTAAATAATATTAATGTTATTACTGTTACCCAACCTGCTAGAACTAAAAAAAGAATGATAGATGCTAACCATATAAGAACTGAGGTTTTCTTAGAGACTTTTTCAATTGCTATTTTATTGTTAGTTATTATATTAGGAGCCTTTACCTCGCTTATATTTTTCTGATTCGCCACCTTTAATCGTCTCCAATTTGTCTAACTCTCGTTTTAACTCATCGAAATCCTGATTAGTGGCTTTTTGAATGGTAAAGCCCTCATCATCAAATAGCTTATGTGTTTCCTCAACATCTACATCCTTTACGATATAGTTATAATCTAGTTCCTCAGGGTCTCCTACCTGCTTACCTAGACTTAACAGAAAGGAGTCATAGTCCCCTTTTTTAAGCATCAGTACTCCGTCACCATTGGCTCCAACACCAAAGTGACCGTGATACTCCCCTCGCAGGTCAAAAAGAAACCATACTTTTTTACTGACCTTGCTTTTCTTATTCTTGGTAACCATTTATTCCTTCTTTAAAATTTAAAGTTAGATTTTTCAAATATCTTGGTAGCTTCTTCATCCGAAAAAGGAGCCGTTGCATACATCCCATTATTAAACTTATTGGCTATCTTCCTACGGTCACCCCACCGTTCTAAGCCTCTTTTGTAATTCTCAGTGATAGCTTTAACAGTACCGTCACTCAACATCCCAGCAATAGGATAGAATTCAACCGTTTTAGGTATGCTGTTAAGCCTGAATACCATTACAGCCGTTCCGTCATTTTCTTCATGTCTCATATCAGGTCTCATACATCTCTCCCGAAATACCCATATATAACAATTGTATCAGGGAATTACGAATAATCAACACTACATGGTCTGATTCATCTGTTTGACCATCCAGTCACGGATATTCGCTTTTAACTCAACATACTGTTCTTGAGTCGTGATTCTTCCTGAAAGTCCTGCCTCTGGACCATTCCATAAATCTTGTACTTCCGCAGGTATATCCGTACTAAAGCCTCGGAACGCATTGGCACTTGCATTAAATGAAGGAAGGAATTCTTCTATGACTTCTTTTATATCTACCTCGTAGTCAATTCCTTCTGTAGGTGCGTAACCTGCGGGCATTTCCATTGTATAGGTATCCAGAGATTCTCTGAATCCTATTTGAGCATCAGTAGTACCCCTAGTATTAGAAGCATCAAACATATTCCATGGGAACAATCGTTTCTGTCCCTCTTCATCAGTAAGAGCAAAGCTTTGTTCCAAGTTAATAGGATGCCACTGGTTCTCTCCCACAGCCGTATTACCAAAACCCATGCCATCCAGAGTCCGTATAGCTCCTGTATCTCTACCCGCTTTAGGGTCCATAACTGTCCCCATCATCAGGTCAAGAAGCATCATCTTGTAGAAACTCGTTCTATAGGCTTCCTTTTGAAAAGCTTGCTTTGTTGCTTTATCCCCAAAGGTGAGTGCATCAGTTACATCATTGAAATCTTCCATGATATAACCTAAACGTCCTCCAGCTTCATGAAGCTGGGCAGACGGGGTCAAATTTAATCCTTCTCCCTGCTTCATACTTCTGTCTAACAGGAAGGCTAAGTTAGCATTTCTAGCCTCTTCCTCTTCAACAGGAAATCGTATATAAGCTCTTTCTTGCCCCTCAGGAGTATCCTCCAAGGAAGCAACAACTAGTTGTCCGTAATCTTGGAACCAATCCTCAACAAGACCCTGAACATCATCTGACAGGTTATCTGGACTATGGTCTACAACACCCTGTCTCGCAGCAGTCGCACTGGCATTGGCAGCGTCCGCATATGCTTGGTTCTGTGCTACCTCTTCTGGGCTTCTTATAAGGTTCAGTGTCTCTGCAACAAAACGTGTGCTACGTACCGTGGTCGCATCTACTCCTGCTTCTTCCTGCCACTGTCCGTAAGGATTATTAACCGTCCTCAAAAACGGATGTTCATCAGGACTACTATAAGTTATAGCTTCCATCTGCTCAGGACCCATTTCAAGGCGACCTTCACCACGTAAAGCCTCTTCACTGGGTAACCTGATACCCTCGTAAATAGGAGCCTGTTGCATAATTTCCATCTGGCGGTCTGACTCCGAAGCGTTCAGCGTCTCACGTCGGCTAGGCAACTGGTATCGTTCAGACCTGATAGCTTCCATGGCATCTCTGGATATAGGAGTTGCTTCAGGGGCTGGTCTTCCTGTTCCTGGCTGGAACCTAGTCTGCGCCTGACTAGCTCTAGATGTGCGAAGCCAAGGTTTTTCTCCTCGTCCTGCCTTACCCAGTTTCTTAAAGAAAGGAATACGTCCTTTTTCCTCATCAAAGAGGTCATCAATCATTCCAAAATGAGATTGCTCTCCATCCTCAGTATTAAATTTTTCTTCTGCAAAAATCTTTTGAAGCCTGTTAGCTGTCTTATCAAGCTGGGTTTCCCATTGAGCAGTGCCTTCTTTTAGACCATTGGCTCTATCCATCCTGTCTGTGAGAGTCATCCATTTATCAGGGTCATTCCAGAGCATGGCATAAGGAGTCTGTCCTTGTTCAATGAGAGACATCATCTGACTGTATCGGTTAGAAATAACCAGAGCTTCTTCTCTGTGTTCATTGAGAATAGAGATGTTCTTTATAAGCTCATCCCTGTCCATTGCTCTCCAGTCATCATCAGAGAGTTCCGTAATCGCCTGACCTGTGGTCGCTTTAAAGAAATTCTTTGGGTTAACCCACCGAATAGCACGAAGAATAAGTTCACGAGGTATTTTCCTGTGAACAGTCCTGTACATAGGGACAAGGTGGGCACCAGACCACTTACCTGGCACTCCTTTATGTCCTGCTTTGGGACGTGCAGCCGCCTGAGTTTCCGTAGGCATGGAAGGTCGAGCTTCACCTAAACGGTTGACTGAGATGTCATCCTGTTTTTCAAAAAGACGTAACGGAGGCTTTTCTATAACATTAGTTAATCCCTTCAGTATCTGGGAAGCTTTATAGAAATTATCATTTATAATAATTTTAATAGAAGGGGTTTCCACATCATCCGCAAAAAGAGGAGACTGTTCCTTGATAATTTCATCCAACTTGAAAATTATCTTTGTGACTGACTTGGCTATCTCACCATCACCAGACTTAGCAGCATACGTCAATCCTAGTTCTGCTAACCTTCTTGCAATATTCTCTTGTTCTCTCTGAGCATTTGCGTAAGGACTCAGTTGTGGACCTTCTTCAGTAGTATCAGTTTGCTGTTGTGATTGATACCACTGTCTCCATTGATTCCTGTCAGTACCAAACTGAAGCATCAACCTCTCAATAAGCCTTCTACCTTCGTGATTCTCTTGTCCTGCACTATCCTGAAGAACATTATTAATAGCTTCACGAATGTCATCATCAATAACACCCTCTTGAGTTAGCTCATCAATAGCCGTATCCTGCTTAGCTGAAACAGTAGTCCTGCTGAAGTTTTTCTCTGTAGCGATTTCCTCAGCAGAAGTGTTTTCTGGAACACCTTCCCAGTAATTCTCTAATACCTGTTCTTGTTCTGTCGTTGCACCTTCTGAAGCCTGTCTACCTCCGTCCCAGTAGTTCTCAAGAACCATTTCCTGTTCAGTCGGTGTTGCAGCAGCAGTTGCTTCTGAAACAGGAGTACTGGGAAGAGGCTGTCCTACAGGAACATCTTCTTCATTAGTAGTTGAAGTTGGTTGTTCAGAAGGCTCTGCAGAGTTAATCTGCGTACCTGTTCCCGCTCCTGCTTCTCTTGTAGCAGTAGTAGCAACGTCTTCTTCACCAAATGTTATATCTTTATCGTACTGTCTTCCCTCAGCATCAGGCATAGTTTCAGCAAAGGTCTGCCATATTTCCAAAGCAGGGTCATCAGGCTCTACAACAATGGCCCCATTCTCATCAGTTTTGATGTTTTTAAGACTTTCCAACCATTGCTTACCCTGTTCAGTCTCCAGTTGCTCAGCCCCTAGCCCTGTGATGAAGTTCTGAACGATATCTCTATTCTGTTGACCCGTGGTCACATTTGTCTTTGCACCTGTTCCTGTTCCTCTCCAGCCCTTTCCCGTTCCTTTTTTACCAGTAAGTCGCTCTATGGTCTTCTTGGTGTCTTTGTCACTAAGTCTACCTATAGAGGTTTTCATTCTCTCATCAAGTACTTTTTGTCTTTGTTTTTCTGCTCGTTCTTCCTGTTTCTTAGCTCTAGCTTCTACCCTTTTAGCTCTTCTTGCCTCTACACGGTTCTTAAAACTTCCCCGTGGCTCTTTCTCTGCATCAACCTCTTCTCGCTCTGCTCTTCGTCTTCTGTACTCTCTTCTAGTGAGTTCAGGGATATTACGTATACTTGAGTCTTCCTCTCCTGCCTCAATTCGTTGTAGTCTTGCTTCCTTATTGTCTGCCGCTTGCTGCTGCTCTTCTTCTTCAGTAAGGTAACCTTCAAGGTTCTCACTGGTTTGTGGAACATCTGACGGGTCTCTTTCTTCAAAATCTGGGTCATAGGAAGGGTCTTGTCGTCGTTTTCTATTTATTTTCGTAGCTCTATCCGCTCGTTCCTTTCGCTCTCTGGCTAACTCTGCTGCTGCAGTCTCTTTTTCTTCGTCAAACATCCCAATACGAGCATTAACATCTGCATCTGCACCTGTTGTACCTGTACCTGTTGAATCCTCTTCTGTAGAACCGTATACCCCTTTGTTACCTGCAGCAGGTTTGGTTGGTCCACCTAGATGCCATGCCCCCTTATTGTCCCTCACAGCCTCTTGTTCAGTGCCAGTAGGAGTTACTGCGTTATCAGATACTGGTAGATTAGGTGTAATGGCATTAGCGGCTCTTTCTTCTCTTGCCTCTCGCTGTGCCTCATCAATCATATTAATACGAGCATTGGCGGCAGTATTTTCACCAGTACCAACAGTTGGCGTAGTATTAGGTGTAGCGGCCCTTGCTGCTTGTTCTTCTTGAAAACCACCTATACGAGGGTCAGGCATAAAGGTTTCAGCCCCTGTACCAAGGGTGGCAGGTCTGTCTCTTACCGTGGCATCGGCTGCTCTTTGTTCTTTATTTGTTTGTTTTGTCCTTCTTTGTTTTTTCCTCTTTGCCGTTCTAGCCTCTTCCGCTTCGATATTCTCTGGACTAGCTGGCTGGTCTTCTAAATCACGCACATCCTGCACATTTAATTTAGCTGTTCTTTGCTTATCTGCTATCTGACGAGAAGTTAGTGGTTTGTCTGGGGCAGGTTGGTCTGAGAATTGTGCTTTGGGAATTCCTGTTTCCTGAGTCGGTTGGTATTGCACATCAGGTTGACTCCTACCCGTAACATTGGCAATAGCACCCTGAGACGCAACACCACCTGTAGCTCCTGCTGTAGGAGTACGACGAGTCCTACTACTACCTGTACCTGCAGTTTGTCCAGAGAAAGGTGATACCTTTTTATTTGAAGCTTGCTTAGCCTCAAAAGCTAGCGTTTCTTTTTGTCTTTGTGCTGCGTCTTCTGCATCTTCCGCTGCCGTTACTTGTCTACCACTACGTACATATGAAGGGAGGTCCTGATATCCCGTTCTCTCACCATGGTCACTCTGGATTTGTCTATGTATGGCTTGGTCTGCTCTAGCACGTTCTACAGCAGCATTAGCATTTGCCCTAGCTGCTTGCTCAAACGCAGAAGTGCGAATAGCTTGTTTGTCAAGAACTTCATCAAGGGCTTTTAAGATTTCTTCAGGTGTCTTGTCAGGCATGTTTTCCTACCTATACTGACCATTAATAATTAAAAAATTTTACCATAAATAATACTTACTAGCTATAACTGTCAGGAGTGGTTTGGGGATGTACCCGTTCATAAGCGGCTGACCCACCCATAGCAGTAATAATGTCACCTCGGTGAGGTTTATCTATTCGATGACAACCCCTAGTCCCAGGATGGTCATGATACCCTGCCATACATCCAACTCGTGGAAACTTTTCTTCCTTATCTAAGTAATCATTTATAGCATGAAAAGTCTCATGCATCTTATCCATCTCAACATCGAACTCTGCTAATTGGTATAGAGCCTTAATAATAGAATCCAAAGACTTTATTATCGTAGCTGTATCACCATCATGAAGATATAAATTATCATCGTAAATTAAACCGATATCTCCTGTTTCTCCACTTTGTTGACCCGTTTTATTCGTAGTTTTACGAGTCAATTTTCTGCGTGAGGGCATATCCTCTTCTATCATGAATGCCCTGCTTGTGCCTTGCTGTTTCTTAAACACGAATTAGATTCCTACATCTACGTCATGGGCTACGTAGCCATTATGTGTCCACT
>CEPX01196633.1_pt1 | contig 14848 bp, 10 predicted proteins | sample 361361 | NCBI WGS metagenome assembly CEPX01 (sample SAMEA2619974, study PRJEB7988) | marine metagenome | biome: marine biome (ENVO:00000447); feature: mesopelagic zone (ENVO:00000213) & marine oxygen minimum zone (ENVO:01000065); material: "saline water (ENVO:00002010), including plankton... | reverse complement strand
ATATTTTTTACTGGTGTTTTTGATCTTTGTACCATTCTATAGTCTCTTCTAATCCTTCTTTCAGACTTGTTTTTGCCTTGAAACCAATCTTTTTCTCACATTTTTTTGTGTCACAGCATCTTCTTGGCTGACCTGTTGGTTTTGTCTCATCAAATATAACTTCTGGGCTTTTTCCAGATATTTCTAGGATTAGTTTTACTATATCTTTGATTTTTGTTTCTTCACTAGATCCTATATTTACTGGATCTCCCTGTGAATATTTTTCACATACCTGCATTAAACCTTCCGCAAAATCTCTTGCATAGAGGAATGATCTACTTTGTTCTCCATTCCCCCACACTATGAATGGATTCTCTCCAGTGATAGCCCTTCTTATCAAAGCTGGTATAACATGAGATGATTCTGGGTCAAAATTATCTCTTGGACCATATGCATTATATGGTCTAGCTATTCCTATTTTCATTCCATATTGCTTGTGATATGCTACCGACATGAATTCCTCCATTCTTTTTGCCCACCCATATCCTTCATTAGTTGGTTCTGGAGACCCCAATAATCCTTCCTCTTCTGGAGTGGGTATTGTGCAATATCTTGGATACACACATGCTGAACTTACTGTCAAAAATCTTTCGATATTGTTCAGTCTTGAAGCTTCTAATACATTTGAAAATACCTGCATGTTTTCTCTGAATATTGATCCTGGATGTTTTATGTTGTATTCTATTCCTCCAACTTTTGCAGCAAGGTTCATTACTATTTCTGCACCATTAGTTACTTTTTTGCATGTTTCTAAATTCATTAAATCGGAGTTTTTAATTAACTTTATTTTATTGATGGATTGATTTAGATACTTAGGATTATCATTATCATTTTTGATAGGTACTGTCACGTCTGATCCTGCCTGTAACAGAAGATCCACTAAGTGACTCCCTATAAATCCAGCTCCACCAGTTACTACTACTCTCTTGCCTTCATAGAAATTGTTCATCTTAATTCTTTGAATATCTCTTTTAGTTTTTCCAGTTGTTCTTCCCCAATAAATTGATTATTTCCGATATACACTCCATTATCATTTATCATATCTGCTGTAGGGAACCACGATTCTTCTTTGGAATATTTCTTTAAGAAAGGTTGTTTGAGTAAATTTCCGCTTATTATTGGTCTCGATTCTATTCTTTCTTTCTTTAATAGCTCCTTGAATTTTTCCAAGTCCTTTTTTTCTTTAAAAATAAATGGAAGGGAGAAAGATGACACCCCTTCTTTTTTTGTGAGGTACAAAATGTCAGAGTTTTCTTCACATAGCTTGTGATACCTTTTAAAATTGTTATTTCTTTTTATTATTATATCATCTATACCTTTAAGTTGTTCAAGTGCTATTACTGCGCACATCTCATGGTTCCTTACATTATAACCTGTTGTAAGAAATAAGAATGAGGGATTTATCCCTGGATAATCTTTTCTGGCTTTTTCAAAATCTTCTTTTGGAAGTTCTCTTGCTAAACCATGTGAGCGTTTTAACAGAAGCAACCTATAAAGCTCTTTGTTGTTTGTACAAATTGCACCACCTTCAATAGAAGTTATATGGTGGCCAAAGAAAAATGAGAAGGTGCTTCCCTCACCAAAATTTCCGACCTTTTCTCCGTTGATTTTTGCCCCATGAGACTCGCAACAATCTTCGAATATTTTAATGTCCTTTTTCTCACATAACTCTTTTATCTCTTCTATGTCTGCGGGTATTCCCAAGAGATGCGTGATAAATATTCCTGCTATGTTATCGTGCTTGTTAAGTTCTTCTTTTAGACTGTTAATATCAAATGATAGACTATCTGTTCCAACATCTACGAAGACAGGTTCTAAGCCATTTTGCATTATTGGAGAAATATTTGTTGACCATGTTATTGCAGGAACTATTATTTTAGTTCCTTTTCTCCAATTATAAAGCTCTCTTAGTGAATCTATCAGAAGAAGATTTGCTGAACTTCCAGAGTTGACAAAAACTGAATATTTACAACCCTGCCACTCCGACCACTTCTCCTCAAATTCTTTAACTTTGCTACCTTGTGTAAATCTATCTGATGATTTTAGAAAATCCAATAAAGCATTTATCTCTTTTTTTCTTATTGAGTTTTCTTGTAATGGCCAATAAAGATCTTTTTCCATAGTTAATCCTACTTTTTTCCATAGTTATCAAAATTTAGTCCCTCTTCCTTAAAATCATTTCTGAGCATGTCTATTACTAGTTCTTCGAATTTTATTTTTGGTTCCCATCCAAGATTTCTGTTTGCTTTTGAATAGTCTCCTTGTAAAAGATCAACTTCTGCCGGTCTAAAATACTTAGGGTCTATCTCAACATAATCTTCCCAATTAAGTCCGACGCAACCGAAAGCCACCTCCAAAAATTCTCTAACTGAATGTGTGTTATTTGTTGCAATTATATAATCCTCCGGTTTTTCTTGTTGTAGCATAAGCCACATCGCTTCTACATAGTCTTTTGCGTGTCCCCAGTCTCTTTTTGCATCTAGATTTCCGAGGTAAAGCTTCTTTTGTTTTTTTGAGACTATTTTGGCTACAGCCCGAGTTATTTTTTTGCTCACAAAGGTCTCACCTCTTCTTGGAGATTCATGATTGAATAGTATGCCATTACAAGCAAATATTCCATAACTTTCTCTGTAGTTTTTTGTTATCCAAAATGCAAAAACTTTTGAGACTCCATATGGGCTTCTTGGGTAAAAAGGAGTTTTTTCTGTTTGGGGAGTTTCTAGAACTTTGCCGAACATCTCACTACTTGATGCTTGGTAATATCTTGCTTTTGGACAAAATTCTTTTATTGCTTCTAATAATCTGAGTGACCCTAATCCTGTTGTTTCTGCAGTGTATTCTGGGACATCAAAACTAATTCTCACATGACTCTGTGCCCCTAAATTATATACCTCATCTGGCATAGTCTGGCGAATTATTTTACTTATAGAAGAAGCGTCTGTAAGGTCTCCATATATTAGGTGAAATCTTACATCTTTTTTGTGAATCTCTTGAAATATGTGCTCTATTCGTTGTGTGTTGAAGTTGCTTGATCGCCTTACTATTCCAAATACTTCATATCCTTTTTCAAGCAATAATTCTGCTAAATATGAACCATCTTGGCCAGTTACACCAGTTATGAGTGCTTTTTTCATTGTACAGCTGATTATTCCATATGGTTATACTTTTAAAGTTTTTTACCACGTTTATTAGTATTATGAAAATGTCCAAAAAACCATTGGTTTCAGTGGTGATTCCGACATATAATGAAGAAACCTATATAAAAGAATCTCTTAGAACTATGTTTAAACAGAATTATAGTAAGATAGAGATAATTGTGGTGGATGATGGCAGTGATGATGGGACTATAGATATTGTGAAGAGATTTAAAAATGTGATTCTTAAAAAGCAGGATCATAAGGGCCCTGGACTGGCTAGAAATTTTGGGGCTGAATTTGCCAAAGGAGAGATTTTAATTTTTGTAGATGCTGACATGGCATTTCCCAGTAACTATATTAGCAAACTGATTGAACCTATAATTTCTGGGAGATGCTGGGGGACAATACATTCTGAAGAGAGGGTTGCTAATGAAGATAATATTTGGGCGAGATGTTGGGGGCCAGTAATACCTTTGGATAAAGATGGAAAAGGTTTGATATTTAGAGCTATAACCAAAGAGAAATTTCTTGAGTATGACATGTTTGATCCTGCTGAAGGGTATGCTGATGACCAATCAATAATGAAAAAGTCTGGTGTGAAGGCCGAGCCTGTTGATGTTTTTTGTTATCATCATAATCCAGATTCTTTGAGTGATGTTTTTGTGCAAAGCAGATGGATAGGTAGTTCGTATAGGTTTTGGTTTCTTAATGTTCCTGTTCTGAATATTGCGGGGGCTTTTTTTCTGTATTTATTGTTTTACCCATTGATTATTGTCAATAGTTTGAGATGCATGTTCAGAGAGAAAAGTGTTAAATACCTTTTCTTTTATCTGCCCTTTGGCCTTGTAAAATACAATGGGGCTTTTGTTGGAATTGTGAATAGGATATTTAGGGGTAAGAGAATAAAATGAGTGAGTCAAGTGATATTGGAAAAGGCAAAAAAGAAACAGTTTACTTTTTTGGGTGGAATGTTGTTTCCAAAATTGTAACTTATGTAGTTCTTTTAGTCCTTGCTAATATTTTTGCTGTTGAGGCTTATGGAAAAGCGTCTTATGCTTTTTCCATTTTTAATCTTGTCCTTTTGTTCCTGCTGATTGGATTGCCACACACTTTTGTTTCTTGGCATATCAAAAAGAAAGATTCAGGTTCTGTTGTGTATTTTCTTAGCCTTGCTTCTTTGTTATTTGTTATTCTTGGATTAATTATTTTTTGGGGGACTTTATGGATTATTCCATTGGTTGTAGCTTTGCCATTCTTCTTAATCAAAAGTATTGGAGAATCTTTTTTTAGGATAAACCATAAACATCACATGGTTCAGGCTGTCGGTGTTTTGGGAATGGTCTTCTATTTGATTTTTTTATTCTTATTCAGAAAGAGCGGTGAAGTGGGTATTATTTCTGCCTTTGCTGTTTCTTATATTTTTGTATCTCTTGTTGTGTTGGTTATGAATTATGGAAACTTTTCTGAAGTTTATAGAAAATTTGCTATTGATATTGGTTCTGTCAGGGAATATTTTAGAAAGGGTGTTGTCACGGCACTCATAGCTGCATCATTTGCTTTTTTGGGCTGGATAGACTCTTTTATTTTAGGTATTCTTTCAACCTACAAGAATGTTGCTGATTATAATATTGCTGGTGCTATATCTGGAATAATAGTTACTATCCCTCTTTCTCTTTCTATGTTTTTGCTCACACGCTCTGCAGAAGTAGGGGGCATAAAAAAGTCAAAGGCAATATTATATAGGATTTTGAGAATTTCTTTCTCTTTCTCTTTGTTATCTGCTATTGTTCTTGTGTCATTCATGCCTATTTTGCTGAAGATATTCTTCCCAAAATATGTTGGTGTTGGTCCTTTTGTTATGGTGTTGCTTCTTAGCTTGTTGTTTTATGCGATACATTATACAATATCTACATATTATAGCGGGAGACTTGAGCCAGAGATGGTACTTGTTCCAATTGTGTTCGCCGCTTTGTTGAATATAATTTTGGATGTAGTACTTATACCTCAATATGGTGTTTTTGGGATAACTGTTGCTACATTGATAGCCCACTTCTCTGCTATGTTTTTATTATTAGTTAAATCTAAGATGGTGGATTACCTTTTGCCTGTTGTATTGATGTCTTCATTTGTATGGGCTGCTTATGTGCTCGGAATATTTGGGCTGCTATTGCTCGTTCCGGTTATTCCTCTGCTCTTCTTTTCTGAGATGTTGACTAGAGAAGACTGGGAAATCTTTGTGGATGTCCTCAAAAACTCTGTTAGTAAGAAGAATTAGTGCTATTTGTTGATTAATAGTTAGTTATTTAAATCAATCTTATGAGGTTTTAAGGATGAGTGGGGGAGAAATTCTGGAGCAAAGAAAGAATAGACTTAAGGCTCTCTTAAGGAAGAGTAGTTATTATCCTTATCTTGTTTTAAGCTTCTTAGTGGTTCTTGGGTATTTTATCAGGACTAGAAATCTTAAGCATTTGATTGATTCTACTACTGGAAAATACATTCCTGTTGCTCTTGATCCTTTTGTGTTTTTGAGATATGCTAAAGAGATTCTTGCTAATGGTTCTTTATCTGCTGTGGATGCTATGAGATATTTCCCTTTTGGATATGGGCATATGGGTGAGTTTGGCTTGCTATCAAATGTTATAGTGTGGATCTATAAATTCTTGCATATTTTTAATTCTGAAGTTACCTTAGAATATGCACATGTTGTTTATCCACCAATCTTGTTTTGTTTGTCTTTGATATTCTTCTATTTGCTTGTGAAGAGACTTTTTGATACGCGTGTTGCTATGCTTGCTTCTGCTTTCCTCGTTGTGCTGCCGAGCTATCTTTATAGGACGATGGCAGGATTTGCTGATAAGGAAAGTCTAGCTATGTTTTTTATGTTTGCCGCAATGTATTTTTATGTGAGGGCATGGCAAGAAAGTAATCTTAAGAGTTCCTTGTTTTTTGGTTTGATATCAGGTATAGTTTCTGGTCTAATGGGCTTAACTTGGGGAGGAGTTAATTTCTTATTTTTAATATTTGGATCTTTTGCTTTGATTGAAGTTGTGCTGAATAAATTTACTGAAAAAGATTTCTATGTTTATTCTGTCTGGCTTTTCTCCATGATGCTGATACTGAAAGTATTCTTTGGAGCTAGATATACTTTGTCTAATTTGGCATTGAGTGTGACCAGCGGATTTATGTTCCTGGCGTTTTTAGTAGGTTTGATTAATCTACTAATCAATAAGAAAAACTTGTTTGGTTTGAAGGATAAGTTGAAGGATAAACTTCCCGTAGGAATATTTAGTCTTGTTTCCTCTGTTGTTATTGGACTTCTTTCTATAATTGTGCTTGAAGGTTTTGGAGCCATCTCTGGAAAAGTTGGATCTTTTGTTAGGAATCTGCTTGAGCCATTTGGGTTTACTAGATGGAATCTGACTGTTGCTGAAAGCCATCAGCCATATGTGATTGATTGGATTAACAGCTGGGGCTGGATATATCTCTTTATGATGCTTCTTGGATCAATATTGCTAGTGTATAACCTTCTTAGGAAAACTAAAATTAGGAAAGTTGGAATGTCATTTTATGCGTTGTTCATAGTTTCATTTATATTTAGCAGATATAAGGTTGGGACTAAGCTTGATGGTGTTAGTGGATTGTCAAAAACTCTTTATATCGGCTCTTTGATTGCCTTGTTTGTTGCGGTGCTCTGGTTGTATTTTTATGCTTATAAAAAAGATAGAGAGCTGTATGGTTCCATCCTTAGATTTGATAAAAATATCTTGTTTATGCTGATGTGGTTTTTGATTCTGACTGTAGCTGCTAGAGGTGCAATTAGGCTTTTGCATGTTTATTCTCCTGTTACGACAATATTTGTGGCGTATGCATTTGTCAAACTTTATGATTATGCTAAAAATTTGGACAAGAAATATTTTAGATATGCTGCACTTGGTATTCTTTTACTTATGCTTGTGTTGCCTGTTGCCAAAGGGGGTCTTGTAAATATGTATGCTTCATCTAAATATCAGGCAGAATTCACTGGGCCAAGTTATAATATTCAGTGGCAAGAGGCCATGAAATGGGTTAGAGAGGAAACCCCAAAGGATGCTGTTTTTGCTCATTGGTGGGATTATGGATATTGGGTTCAGACCGGTGGTGAAAGAGCTACACTTACTGATGGAGGGAATGCTGGAGGTTATGCTTTGAATTATTTTATGGGCAGACATGTGATAACAGGCCAAAGTGAAATAGAGGCTCTTGAATATCTGTATGCAAGAAATGCAACGCACCTTCTAATGATTGTCGATGAGATTGGAAAATATCCTGCCTTTAGTAGTATTGGCAGCGATGTGAATTATGATAGGTATGGCTGGATAAGCACTTTCCAGGTTGATCACTCTAGAACGCAGGAGAAGAGAGAAAATGTTGAATTGTTCTTTGCTGGGTCCCATGTGTTTGATGAGGATTTTGTATTTGCTGATAAAGTATTCCCAAAAGGAAGTTCCGGAATTGGAGGTGTTGTGGTTCCAGTCGTAACTCATCCTGATGGAAAGCTGACCATAAGTCAACCTAGTGCTATTGTTGTTTATGCAGGACAACAGTTTAGTGTTCCTTTAGAGTGTGTGTTTGTTGAAGGGAAAGAAGTTGAATTTGATTTGGATGGCCTTGAGGGGTGTCTTGTGTTGATACCAAGATTTACTGGAAATCAATTTGAACCTGTTGGGGCTGGTCTTTATGTAAGTTCTAAGATTAGGAGAACAGTGTTTACTCATCTATTTTTGTATGGGGAGAAAAGCGGAAATTTTAGAGTGGTATATGATGATTCTGGTAAGGATGTTAATACTGCTCCTTTGATGGTATATAATGGAAGATTAGTTGGACCATTGAAGATCTGGGAAATAAATTATCCTAGTGGGTTGAAGCCTAGTGACTGGTATTATGGAAATGAACTCCCCGATCCTAATGTTATGGCTGCCTAGTCTATTTTTTATGTCTCCTAATCCAGCCTGTCAAAGATATTGCTCTTGCGTTTAGGTGTCCAGCTCTTAGAATAGATGTGAAATCTAATGTAAGGTGTAAGAGCATACCCAAGAAAGTTATTGTGAACATATAATAAAAGAATATCCAATTATTTCTGTATGAGATTATTGAGGCAATTATCATGAATGTCCAGAATTCCCCTGTGTGAAATATGTGAAGTATGTCTCTTTCGTATTTTTCGTTTTTTTGTCTGTTGAAATGGTAGTGATATGATTTCTTTAGTGAAAGTGATTTATCTTTGAAAGCTGTCCATAAATAATGATCAAAATCTATGAGATATCCACCTACTATAATCCAGAGTGAGTATAATCCTATTAGTTGGTAGAGACCTGCTGCTAGTAGTATAGATGTTATGAAATGTATTGAAATGTTCATAGTATTATTTTTAAAGTAAGAATTTTTAAGTCTTTACATGCCGCGGTCGCATAACCTGGTATTGCGCCGGTCTCGAATAATCTTTTTGAAGAAACTTAATCAAAATTGGCAGAGAAAACCGGTTTCCTTCGGGATATGTAGGTTCGAATCCTGCCCGCGGCGCTTCTCATTCTTTTAACACTCCCGAATTCTCCCATTCTTTTACATCAATTTTATAACTCTTATAATTAGTTTTTAGATATTTGTAAGATATCATATTTTTTAATCGATAAGCTTTTCTATCATTGAGGCGAATGCTGGACGAGTTATGAATACACCTATTGTTACTCCAGTTATTGTTGTGAGTGCGAATCCTTTGATTAATCCAGCTCCTGCAAGCATTAGTGGAAGCAAGGCTACAACTGTTGTTGCATATGCGCTGAATATGATGAAAAATGCTCTCTTAATTTTCTCCTTCCAGTTGAATGCTCTTTCTCTTTTTCTTGTGACTTCATCGGTTATAACAATTTGATCGTCTATTCCTGTTCCAACTGCTGCTATAATACCAGCTATTGCTGCTAAGTCAAGATTCCATCCGGCAAGCGCTGCAAATCCTAAAATTATTACCACCTCTGAAAGACTTGTCACTATCATTGGTAGGACTATTTTGAATTTTCTATATCTTGCGAAAACTACGAGTGCAACAGCGACTATTGCAAAGATTCCAGAAAGGAATGCATTTTTTATGAACTCTTTTCCCATTGCAGGGCTGATTGTGTCCATCTTGACTATCTCTAGCTGGAATGGAAGTGATCCCGTAATCAAAACAGTTTGGAGTGATCTCATGTTTGCTGTCGCATCTTGAAATGCTATGTCTTCTGTAGCACCATAACCAGGACCAGTTATGGATATCTGTGTTGTCTCTTGTCCCTTTAGTTCTGATGAGATAAGGAGAGTATCGACAAGTTTTTCATCAACATAAAGGTCAAGGGGTTTTGAAAGGTAATCATTTCCTGTTCCTGTGAGATTTACTTCCAGTTTTTCTGTTATCTGTGCATGTCTTTTTGCTGCTTCGGGAGATAAAGTTATGCTAAATCTGAATCCGCATTGTGCTTGGCTTTCTGTTACTTGAGAGCATGACTCGATATATGCACATGAACCATCGTCTCTACAGACATATTTCACATCTTTTTTCCCACCCGCAAATACTACTTCATTTCCTATCTTTGCTTCAAATACTCCCTGTTTTGAAATTAAATCTCTTACTTCATCACGTGTTGCTCCTGCTACTTCCACTAAAACGAATTTGTTGCCCTCTAGATCTTTTGCAGGTTTTATCTTGATGTCAGCTAAACCATAAATGTTCATTCTGTTATTCATGACATCTATCAAATTGGTTACATCACTGGTTGTAACTTCTTCATCAGATATAGGCTGGAGCAGAACACGTGTTCCGCCTTCTAGCTCCAGGCCTTTTTCTATATTGCTAGACTTTGCTTTTATTGCTGTGATCCCGAGGTCCCCTGATGCTAAGAATGCATACTCCTGTTTGTCTGTCTTAATTATAACTTTTTTCTTCTCTATGATTTTGCCTATAATCCTATTGAATTCTTCTACGCTTTCTATTGAGTCACCATTTATTTCGGTGAGTTTTGAACCTTCTGTGAGTTGTGCATATTGGGCTATTGCGAACAATGAGAAGTTGCTGTCTATGGAAAATCCTATGGATGATGTTATACTGTAAGAGACTTCTTCTTCTGAAGTCTTAACTGTAATCTTCTTTGGTTCTATGGAAATCTTACTTTGTTCTTCTTTAAATGTTGTCAGATCTAATATCCCTACTCCGTTTATTTCCAGTATCTTTTCCCCTGTTGTCATTCCTTCTAGAATTACTGGTGAGTCTGAAGATATGTGTCTTATCTCCACACCCTTAGCGAGGGGGGCTGGATTTATTGCTATTAGGGACATGAATAGAAATGCTATCAGTATCCAAACTCTTGTTCCTAATAACTTTCCCATCTTACATCGACCTTCCTGACTTTTTTTCGGCGTAGAGTGCAAGCATTGGTGCGTTTAGTAAGTATGTCAATACTATATCTACAAGAAGACCTATGATTATTATGCTGAACATTTGCTTAAGAACTGGTGATGTTGAAATTGCATACGCCACACCAAGCGCAATTATTGTTGTGAATGTCATTGTAAGTCCGGTTTTCATTGAACTGAATACCCCTTCTATGATTGTGCCCTCTCTTTTTTTGAGCACTCTTGTTGTGAGCAGAACATCTGTGTCAATTGAATAACCTATTAGAAGAAGAAGTGCAGCTATACCTGCTGCTGAAATTTTCATGCCAATGAGATTAAGTATTGCAACTGTTACTATAAGATCTCCCAATGCAACTACAACTACAGCTAAAGAAGGAAGAAGTTTTCTGAAAGATATCAAAACAGCTAGAGACATGAACAAGAACGCAAATATCAGCGCTTTGACCATTTGTTTGTAAAATGATTCTCCCAAAGATGAACCGACGACTTCTATGGAGAGATTTTCATCTGTTAGTTCTACTCCTGTAATCTCTTCTATCTTTGATTTTAATATTTCCTCTTCAATCTGAGATGTTTCTACCGCTATTCCAATTTCTTTCTCAGTTCCAAATTCTGAGAGACCTCGTACTATAATGTCCTCAAAGTCTTCTTTTAAACCGGCTTCAAGCGCTATCTTATCTATTTGCTGTTGAGTGTAAAGTGTAAGGCTTATTCCACCACTAAGAGATACATCTTTTTGAATGAGCTCGCCGTTTTCTGCCTGAAATCTTAGAACGAGAAATGTTGAGAGTAAAATAAGAATTATAGGTATTATAACCAACTTTTTACAGTGTTTTTTAAAGAACAATTCATACTTCTTCTCTTCGCCTTCCATGTCGCGAAGTTACTTTGGTGCTTTAAAAACCTTTTTGGTGCTTCTTTTTTCCATCATAATCTTTATATAGTTTAAATAGGGATTTAAAAATAAGCTAGCTGTCTGGTGTTGCTTGATGAAAAAGAGGTATTTTTTGTTGATATTGATGACCCTAGTTAGTTCCTTTGTGTTTGCTCAGCAGGGAGTTGGGTGGGTTCAGATAATCTTTCCTGATGATGTAGCTTTTTCTTCTGGAGATGTCATAGATGTTAATCTGAAGGTGAATGTGAGTGGTCCTATAAGCTCCTCGACGATGATTGAGGCATCTATTGATGACGAGAGTTCATCAATGCTTCTTATTGATATTTTGGATTCTGAAGGTTTTTATTATGAGGATACTGGTGATTCCTATGTTGTGGATTCTTCTCAGTCTGATATGTTTTTGATTTATGATGCTGCTGGAGAGCATAGCGTAAATTTGAAAGTAGGCGGTCCTGATTATGTGATTGAATCTCTTGAGATGAATATTGTTGGGCATGAGTCTGATGCCGGCTATGTTACCTTTCCCAGTATTGATGTGGGGAACGATGGAGAAATAGAATGGCAGTTCTTTGGAGACTTTCTTTCTTACACCAGCGACTTTTTTGAACCGAATGGCTTGACGAGCGAGGAAATTGAAATTGAAATTAAAGATGAATCTTTTGGTGATAGAATTTATTATTGTGAAGTTGTTGACATTCCTTATGCTAAGAATTATCAAGTGCATGCATATCTTAAAAATAATACAGGGATATCTGTCCCTGGAGATTTGAAGGCCACCATTTTAAGTATTGATTCACCTTTAAGTGATTTTGTTGATGCTTCTGGCGGCAGCACTTTTGACTGTACCTTGCCCGTGGTTGAAGGTGTTGATTTTCAGTATTATTCTTGTGATATGAGCCTGGGATATACACTTGAGGGAGAACATCTTGTTTGCGTCTATAACAATGTGGTTGCTTCCGGTGACAATGTGCAGGCTTATGTAATGGCTGATGGTCAGGGGGATTCAGCTTATGAATGCAAAAGTTCAATTGATTCTGGAAAGTTTGACTGCATTAAACATTCTCAAGGAGATTATCTTATCAAACTAAAAGCTGGAGAATATTCAAAAGAACTTATTGGTCAGACTTCATTTGGAGAATGGTTGGTTAAAGATGAAAGTTATTTCTTGTTTAAGCTCAATGATAATATTGGAGATTGCAAGCCTGTGTCAGGGGGTTGTGTAATAACTCTTGATGTGAAGAGCGAAAGTGCCGGAATGATATCCTTACAGGATCTTGTGCTTAAGTATTCTACTCCGGGCGGTGCGTCAACCACATCTAGTTTGTTCTATTTTTTGAATACTGAACCGGGATTGATTACAAAAATTGGAAGTCTAAATCTTTTTGAGGGGGGTCTGCTTGAGTTTAGTATATCTGATTTGTTATTGATTGCGCCTGATGTGGATGAAGCTAAAGACTATGTTTTAGAGGTTGGTCTGAACCCTGGTCCGTCCAACGAAACTGATGTGTCTGTAGTGCCTTCTTTTGGAGGTATTTTTAATGAAACTAGTGCTTCTGGAACCGTAAATGCTTATGTTGATTTTTTTAGTGCTCAACAGAGCGACTATGAAGATGTTCTTAATTTGATTGGTTTGGGCTCGATGGTAGATGCAGCTCTTGTTGAACTTAGTTCTTATTCTTCCCAAATAGATTCAATAAGTGCTTCGAATAAAACACAGGAAGAGAAGGACTCTGAAATACAAGATGTTATTGATGGTCTAGATGAACTTGTTAGTTCCTTGCCCAAATCAATAAGTGTTATGGATGAAGTTGAAGATGTGATAGTTGTCGAGCCTTCTGATATTCTTGATGAAATGATATTGTGGGGTGATAATGCAGAAGACAAAACTAAGTTGTATTCCTATCAGGATAAATTTACTGTTGATGCAGTGGCAAGATATATTGAAATTGAATTGTTTGATGGCTCTAAGATTGTTGGAACACATGTGAGCAAATTGCTAGGTGGAAGAGAAAATGATGTTGTGTTATTTGAAGTGATTCCAAAGTCTGTTGTAATTGATAAGAATGAGGCTGTATTTGAAGGCGGGTTCTTTTTGGTTGATACTGATTACTCAAGGTTATATCATAAAGAATATACTTCTGTCACGGGAGTTTCTTTTTCATATTTTGTTTATGGTGATGTGATTGCTGGATTAAGCGAGCTGAAAACTGTTGTGGTTCCAAAAGCTGGAATTGCTGGAAGTGTTCCTGGACTGGCTCCTGTCTGCGGTGATAATGTTTGTACTGTGTTGCTTGTAAATGGCGAAGAGATTCCATTGGAAGATGAAATCTCATGTCCAGAGGATTGTGCTAAGAGGGTGAATTGGGAGGGAATTTTGCTTGTGTTTTTCATTGGCGTTCTGATAATTGTGGCTGCTGTTGTATACTTCAGGTTGGTTGATGGCAAAGGCAAAATTGTCAGAACTAAAGGTGTTGCTGATGCTAAGATATTGTTTTCTAGGCCGAGAGATGAGACTATCTTGAGAAATTATGTTGTCAAGTCTTTGGCTTCTGGATTGAGCAAAAATAAGATAACTGAGGTTCTGATGAAAAGCGGATGGAAAAAAGAGCAAGTGAATTATGTTTTTAAGACTCTTTCCAAGAGGAGAAAATGAGTAGGTTATTCTTGTTTTTTGCTGTCCTGCTTGCTGTTTCTGATATTGTTGTTGCACAGCAATGCCAAGAGGATGATACCAAAGAATGTGGTTTCAGTAATGAAGGCGTATGCAAAAAAGGAATACAAACCTGTATCGGTGGTGAATGGAGTCCTTGTTTTGGTTCTGTGCTTCCTAATGATGAGATTTGTGATGATGGGATAGACAATGATTGTGATGGTGCAGTGGATGAAGGGTGTGCTTGTGAACTTGGTGATGAAAGAATTTGTGTTCCTGGTGATTATGAGTATGATGAGGTTGGAGTATGTAATTATGGGGTTGAGCTTTGTACTTTTGGAGGGGATTGGTCCGGTGATTGCTTGAATGCAACAGTTCCTGGGGCGGAGCTTTGCGGTCCTCAGGGTTTTGGTAACCAATTGGATGATGATTGTGATGGTGCAGTGGATGAGGATTGTGTGGAACTTCCTGGCGGTGTTTCTTTAGAATGTACTAATAGGATTAAAGATGCTGGTGAGGAAGGTGTAGATTGTGGAGGCCCTTGCGAAGCATGTAATGATTGTGCTAATGGAATTTTAGAATTGGATGAAGAAAAGACAAATGTTGATATTGGCGAGGGATTGAATAGCGATTGCGGGGGATTGAATTGTCCTGATTGTCCGACTTGTTATGATAGGGTTCAAAATCAGGCTGAGGAAAGTGTAG
>CEPX01014112.1_pt1 | contig 14855 bp, 13 predicted proteins | sample 361361 | NCBI WGS metagenome assembly CEPX01 (sample SAMEA2619974, study PRJEB7988) | marine metagenome | biome: marine biome (ENVO:00000447); feature: mesopelagic zone (ENVO:00000213) & marine oxygen minimum zone (ENVO:01000065); material: "saline water (ENVO:00002010), including plankton... | reverse complement strand
ATTTTTTTTTTCAGAAATAAAAGCTTTTCTAATTTCTCTTCCTTCTTCTGATTTAATTGGAATATTTTGTAAATTTGGATCGCTTGAAGCTAATCTACCAGTATTTGTGGCTGCCAACAAAAAGGAGGTGTGTACTCTTTTTGTTTTTTTACTTATGTGATCTTGTAGAGCATCTGAATAAGTGTTTTTAAGCTTTGAAATTTGTCTCCATTCTAATATTAATTTAGGAAATTTGTGCTCTGTAAGAGCAAGGTCTTCGAGGATTTTCGCATTTGTAGCTAGACTCCCTTTTTTTGTTTTCTTCGATTTAGCAATTTTAAGTTCGTTATAAATTATTCCTCCAAGTTGTTTTGGTGAACCAATATTAAATTCTTTGCCAGCTATTGAATATATTTCTTTTTCTATTTTTCTTATTTTATCTTCAAACTTTTTAGAAAGTTTTTTAAGATATAAATCGTCAACCTTAATACCATTAAATTCCATTTTTGAAAGTAATTGTACCATTGGTTTTTCAAAAGACTCGTAAACTTTATTTAATTTTTCCTCATTAAGTTTTGACTTAAGATGATTATAAAGTCTTAGTGTTACATCTGCGTCCTCTGCGGCATATTCCGTTGCTTTATCTAGTTCAATATCAGAAAAATTTAATTTATTTTTTCCTGTGCCAACTAATTCTTTATAAGAGATGGTTTTATGTTCTAAGTGAATTTCAGAAAGTGTATCTAGATTATGTCTATTACTACCAGCATCTAGAGTATATGAAATTAACATCGTGTCCTCGATGGGATTAACTTCAATTCCGTTTTGTTTAAGAACAGTAAAATCAAATTTAATATTTTGACCAATTTTTTTTATACTTGGATCTTCTAATATTGGTTTAATTTTTTCTAATACCAATTTTTTTTTTAAACTTTTAATATTTTTATGAGCTAATGGTATGTAACAAGCTTTATTAGGCGCATAGCTAAATGAAACGCCAATTAGGTCAGCCTCTAGTGGATTTAAAGAAGATGTCTCTGTATCAACAGCAATAACTGATTGTTCGTTTAAAATTTTTAGCCATTTATCTAAACTTTTTTCGTTGATAATGCCTTCGTAAGCTTTTGTATTAATTTTAGATGATTGTGTTTTTGTAGTATTCAATTCTGATTTTTTTTTTCCTGTTTCACCATAAAAACTTATCGCTCTGCTTAATAATTTATTAAATTCCATCTTTCTTAAAAAATCATAAAGTTTTTCTTTTTGAACTTCTTTTAAAAGAAGGCTACTTAGTTTGTCTTTAACTGGAACGTCGTCTTTAAGGGTAACCAATTGTCTGCTTAAAAGAGCTTTATCTTTATTTGCCAATAAAGTTTCTCTTCTTTTATTTTGAGGAATCTCATCAGCTTTTTTTAATAAAACATCTAAAGTTTTGTACTTATTAATAAGTTCAGATGCTGTTTTTATACCTATGCCTGGAACGCCCGGTATATTATCTGAAGAGTCTCCTGCTAATGACTGAACATCTATAACTTGAACAGGTTTTACTCCAAATTTTTCAACAACCTCTTTCTCTCCTAAAACTTTACTTTTCATTGGATCGTAAAGTCTGACCTTGTCGGAAACTAATTGCATTAAATCTTTATCTGATGAAATAACCGTAACTTTAGCACCTACTTTAATAATTTGTTTTGTGTAAGTTGCTATTAGATCATCAGCTTCATAGTTAGATAATTCTATTGATGGCAAATTAAATGCTTCGACCGACTTTCTAATATATTCAAACTGAGGAGCCAAATCTTCAGGCGCTTCACTTCTGTTAGCTTTATATTCGCTATAAATATCATTTCTAAAGTTTCTTCTTGCAGAATCGAAAATTACAGCAAAGTGTGTTGGTCTATGAATTGAGTCATCCGATCTTGAATCTTCTAATAACTTAAATAACATAGAACAAAATCCACTTACTGCTCCAGTAGGTAATCCATCGCTTTTTCTAGATAAAGGAGGTAAGGCATAATAGGCTCTGAAAATATAACCCGAACCATCAATTAAATAAAAATGATCAGTTTTTTTTATTGAACTCATAAAATAATATTATCCTAAATTAAATAAGTGTTGTATTTGTTTTAAAATATTTATGACTAAAAAAAATGCTGTTTCGGTAAATCAATTAACAAAAATTTATGCAAAAAATTCTCTTAATTCAGTTGTAGCTCTAAATGAATTAAACTTAGAGGTGAAAGAAGGAGAAATATTTGGGCTTCTTGGTCCTAACGGCGCTGGCAAAACTACTTTTATAAATATTTTATCTGGCACAGTTATCAAAACAAAGGGTATCGTAAATGTTTGGGGATTTGATATAGACAAAAATCCAAGACAAGTAAGAGCTTCTATTGGAATTGTTCCTCAAGAGGTAAATCTCGATGCTTTCTTTAGCCCTAAGAAGCTTCTTGAGCTACAAGCAGGACTTTATGGTGTTCCCAAAAAAAATAGGATAACTGATGCAGTACTAAAAATGGTATCTCTTGAAAAACAAGCTAATAGCTATTCAAGAAGTTTATCTGGTGGAATGAAAAGAAGATTATTAATTGCTAAAGCAATGGTACATCAACCTCCCATTTTAGTTTTGGATGAACCAACGGCAGGAGTAGATGTAGAGTTAAGACAAAACTTATGGGAGAATGTAAAGAATTTAAATAAACAAGGTGTAACTATTATATTAACAACACACTATTTATTTGAAGCTCAAGAAATGTGCGACAGAATTGCAATTTTAAATAAAGGAGATCTTGTTGCACATGATACAACAAAAAATTTACTTAATAGAATAAAAACAAAAAAAATTATATTTAAAATCAACAAACCAATTGATTTATCGAAAAAAAAAATAAGTGGTCTTTCTTTTTCATCAAATGTAAGCAATGAAATAATAATATCTTATGAAAGAAATAAGCATAAAATTGAAGATATAATTAATATAATTAAAAGCGAAGAAGTTGAAATAATTGACATATCAACCGAAGATGGCAATCTAGAAGATGTATTTATTCAGTTAACAAAAAACTAGATTTCTTATAAGATAGTTGTAATAATTAACTATGGAAGCAATAAAGAAATACCAAATAGATAAACTTGTTAAAATCATTTCAATAACAATATTGGGAACTTTACTTTTAACAATTTCTGCAAAAGTTAAAATTCCTTTTTATCCAGTACCAATGACAATGCAAACTTTTGTTGTATTATTTCTTGGTATGGCATTCGGTTATAAAATTGGTTTACTTACGGTAAGTTTATATTTGTTTGAAGGAATTGTTGGTTTACCAGTATTTGCCAATTCGCCAGAAAAAGGAATTGGCCTCATATATTTCACCGGTCCTACGATGGGTTACCTTATTGGATTTTTAATAGCAGTTTTTTTGGCAGGTTATTTTAAATACGAAAAAAATTTTATATATATTTTTACTAAACTATTATTTGCAGTAAGTTTTATTTATATATTTGGTTTACTTTGGCTAGGTTATTTAATTGGTTGGGACAAACCAATTTTTAAATTTGGAGCTCAGCCTTTTTTGCTAGCAGAATTATTCAAATTATTGCTTCTTGTAATTTTATCTCCTTATATTAAAAAATTAAAAAAAATTATCTAGGCGATTTCTTGGATAATATTCTTTGAAGAGTCCTTCTATGCATTTTTAAACGTCTAGCAGTTTCTGAAACGTTTCTATTACATAGCTCAAATACCCTGTGGATATGCTCCCATTTTATTCGGTCAGCGGACATTGGATCTTTTGGAGGATAAGCCTTTTTAGCAGGATCAGCCAATAGGGCCGCTTCTATATCTTCGGCATTTGCCGGTTTAGCAAGATAGTCAATTGCTCCGGCTTTAATAGCGGCTACTGCTGTTGGGATATTTCCGTAACCTGTGAGCATAATGATTCTACTTTCTTTTTTTAATTTCTGAATCTCATTTACAACTTCTAGTCCATTGCCGTCTCCCAACCTTAAATCGATCACTGCAAATGCGGGTTTATTTTCTTTAACTTTCTGAATAGCAGATTTTACACCTTCGGCTTGCGTAACTTTGAATCCTTTTTTTTCCATAGCACGAGCCAATCTATCCCTAAAAGGATTATCATCATCCACTATAAGCAGTGATTTGTCTATAAAATCGTTCATTTTTTTAATTATTTCAAAAGTTTGGCAAGCCATATTACTCGAACTCATATTGGTTCGTAAATAGAAATATTTATTCTCAACTCAAGGATAAAATTTTTTCTTTACATTGAGTAACTATTACTTTAATTGAAAAAAAAAGAGAAAAATTTTAATAAATTTTTTAGATACTTTAGTGTAACTTTTTTTAGGGGGCACATGAGATGCGAAAATTTAAAAGTGTTGACGACGTAGTTAGTGAATTAAGGCCCGTAGATTCAGTTTACTGTATAAGGAAAAACTCAATCAAAACAGCTTGTAATTGGTTTAATAAAAATTTTCCTGGAGAAGTATTATACGCGGTTAAAACTAATCCGCATGAAGAAGTCATAAAAGAAATAAAAAATGGTGGAATTGATAAATTCGATATTGCCTCCATAGAAGAAATTAAAATAATCAAAAAAATTGTTCCTGATGCAGAATGCTTTTATATGAATACTATTAAAAGCAGAGAGCATATTAGAGAAGCATACTTTAACTACAATATTAAAAACTATGCTCTAGATACTAAAGATGAATTATTAAAAATAATTGAAGCTACAGAGAATGCTCAAGATTTAAATTTATTTGTAAGAATTTCTATTTCAAATGAACATGCTGAGATTGATTTGTCCAAAAAGTTTGGAGCTCTTAGTTCTGAGGTTTTAGGTCTTTTTAGACTAACAAAGGCTCATTCTAAAAAAGTAGGATTAAGTTTTCACGTAGGTTCTCAATGCATGCACCCAATATCATATACAAAAGGAATTGGCGAAATGGGAAATATCATAAAAAAAACAAATATAATTCCAGATTTTATAAATATTGGAGGAGGTTTTCCAACTATTTACCCAGATTTGAGACCGCAATCACTGAATAATTATATATTCGAAATAAAAAAAGCTTTGAATAATCTAAAATTAGAGAAGCAGCCTGCGTTAATGTGCGAACCAGGAAGAGCCTTGGTTGCAGAAAGTGGATCTACAATTGTTAAAGTGGTTTTAAGAAAGAAACAAAAACTTTATATTAATGATGGAACATATGGCAGTTTGTTTGATGCCGGTTTTCCAAATATTGTGTTTCCGGCTAGAATGATTCAAAATGGAAGAATAATTTCAAAAAAACTTACAGCATTTAATTTTTATGGTCCTACATGTGATAGTATGGATTACATGAAAGGCCCCTTTATACTTCCAAATAATATTAAAGAGAATGATTACATAGAATTAGGACAGCTTGGTGCTTATGGCATTACGTTTAGAACAAAATTTAATGGATTTTTTTCTGATCAAATATTTGAAGTAGAAGACAAGGCAATAATGTCAATGTATGAAAAAGAAGATACCAAAAAATATCTCGTTGCCTAATGGTCAATCCAAAATCGAAGATTGGTCATAATAAAAAAAACTTCCTAGATAAGCCAGTTGAACACATAGATATTACATCTTTTGATTCCAGAAAAATTATAGATTCTATGGGCAAAATGTCTTTTGCTTCCAGAGATACTGCTAAAGCTTCGGAAATATTTGGTGAAATGCTTAAAGATAAAGAATGTTCAATTTTTTTAACACTTGCGGGATCAACTTCTGCGGGGGGCTGTATGCAAATTTACTCAGATTTAGCTAAGTACAATATGGTAGATGCTATAGTTGCAACTGGAGCTTCTATAATCGATATGGATTTTTTTGAAGCTTTGGGATTCAAGCATTATCAAGGTTCTCAATTTCAGGATGATACTGTGCTTCGAGATAATTGCATCGATAGAATTTATGATACTTATATTGATGAAGAACAATTACAAATTTGTGATAAGACCATTTGTGAAATTGCTGATAATTTAGAGCCAAAATCTTATACATCTAGAGAATTTATAAGAGAAATTGGCAAATATTTAAAAACTAGCTCAAAAAAGAAAAATTCCCTTATCGAGACCGCTTATGACAACAATGTTCCAATCTTTTGTCCAGCATTTACAGATTCGAGCGCAGGATTTGGTTTGGTGATGCATCAAGAAAAAAATCCCAATAATCATATAACCATTGATTCGGTAAGAGAATTTAGGGAACTTACTGAAATAAAAATTAAATCAAAAACTTCAGGGTTACTAATGATTGGCGGAGGAGTTCCAAAAAACTTTATTCAAGATACAGTTATTTGTGCTGAACTATTAGGTAAAAAGGTAAGTATGCATAAATATGCTGTACAAATAACAGTTGCCGATACCAGAGATGGCGCCTGCAGTAGTTCTACTCTAAAAGAAGCAAGTTCTTGGGGCAAAGTTGACATTTCCAAAGAACAAATGGTTTTTGCAGAAGCAACGAGCGTGCTACCATTAATTGCAAGTGATGCATATCATCGAGGACATTGGAAGCAAAGAGAAAGAAAAAATTTCTCACAGCTATTCAGATAAAAATTGAAATATCTATCAAACAAAAAAGGTTTTTTAGGAACTGATAATAAGTTTAATGGTAAAACAAAAGCAGTGGTCGTACCTTTTGGTTTAGAAAAAACAGTAAGCTATGGTTTGGGAACAAAAAACGGACCAAAAGAAATCATAAAGGCCTCTCATCAGGTAGAATTATTTGATGAAGATTTAAACTGTGAACCCTATAAAAATATTGGAATAAAAACTATCAAACCATTTTCTATAAAAAAAAATATAAAAGACGCTATAAGTCAAATTGCCAAAATAAATGATAGTCTACTAAACCAAAAACTTTTTCCCTTAGTATTGGGTGGGGAACACTCCATTACACAAGGCTGCCTCATTCCTTTTATTCAAAGGTATAAAAATATTTGCTTATTACATTTTGATGCTCATGCTGATCTAAGAGAAAGTTACAATAAAAATAAATTTTCACATGCTTCTGCAATAAGAAGATGTCTAGATTACAAAAATGTAAACGTAATATCTTTTGGAATTAGAAATATTTCTGCTAAAGAAAACTCTTATTTAAAAAAAAATAGTAAAAGAATAAAAATTTTCTGGGCAAAAGATAAAAATAAATGGAATTTAAATTTATTTAAAAAATTAGTAAAAAACAAGACGGTGTATTTAACTTTTGATGTTGATGTTTTTGATTCAAGCATCATGGCAGCTACTGGAACTCCTGAGCCAGGAGGACTATTTTGGGATGAAACAATAAAAATAATTAAAATTGCAGCAAAAAATTCTAGAATAGTTGGAGCTGATATAAATGAGCTTGCGCCCATTAAAGGCTTTAATATTTACAATTTTTTAACTGCCAAGCTTGTTTATAAAATCCTTGCTTATAGATTTATCAAAAATTAATTTCGAATTGTTTTTTTTAGGGAAGAAAAATCTGTAATTGAAAACATCAAAATTCTAAATGGTATTAGCATTAGTAATGCTACGAAAATTTTAACTCCTAAATCACCAAGCGATAAACTTATCCAATTTATTCCTGTTCCATAAAAGGAAATTGAAAAAAATATAAAAGTATCAATTGTCGAACCTACTAAAGATGAAGTCAAAGGAGCAATAAACCATTTTTTTTGTCTGAGATTATCGAAAATTTGCACATCAATAAGTTGCGCAGTTATAAAAGCTGTTCCAGATCCTATTGCAATTCTAATTGAAATTAAATCAGAAAAATTTGTTGAAAAATAAAGTGTTAGAAGTACTCCTAAAAAAAACGCAAAATAAACAATTTTTTTTGCAATTAATTTGCCATATCTTCTGTTTGCTAAATCTGTGATCAAAAAAGCTACTGGATAACTAAAGGCTCCGTAAGTTAATAATTCCTCCAAACCGTAATATTTAATTGGGAATTGAACTAAATAGTTTGATGCCAATACTACAATCCCCATCAAAAAAGATAACACCAAGAACAGCTTGTTCATTTTTGATCCTTGTATTAGTTCTTTGCTATCAATAATTTTTTTATTTTTTTTACTTTTGGGGAAAGATTAACAAATTTTACATCTTTCAAGAATGAATCTATACTACCTTTTTTATCTACCGACCTCAAAGCTGAATTTGTTACATTTAATTTAATATTTTTTTTTAATATATTGCTCACAAAAGTGACTTTTTTTAAATTTGGCAAAAATTTCCTTTTAGTTTTATTATTGGCATGACTCACTTTATGGCCTTTTAGGGGAGATTTTCCTGTTAATTCACATTTTTTTGACATAACTCTATTCTATTGAATGACGGTATAGATGCTGTCTTTATTTACGTCAAGTTTATAAATTAACATTGACATAAATATTTTACAGGATTAATTATCGAAAAATATCAATGTAATGGAAGTTTATTTACCAATAGCTGAAGTCTCAATAAATATATTTGCAATATTATTTTTAAGTTTCGTTGTAGGTTTTTTGTCAGGAATTTTTGGTGTTGGGGGTGGTTTTTTAATGACCCCTTTTTTAATTTTTTTAGGAATCCCTCCTACTTATGCTGTAGCAAATGAGGCTAACAACATTTTGGCTTCTTCTACCTCGGGTTCTTTAACACACTGGTTTAAAAATACCTTAGATTACAAGATGGGTTTCATGATAGTTTTGGGTGGGATAGTTGGAACAATTATTGGAATATTTACCTTCACTTATTTTAAAGAAATCGGAAAAATAAACTTAATTATCTCACTTGCTTACATGTACGTTTTAGCAACAATTGGAACTTTAATGTTAATCGAAGGAGTTGCAGAAATAGACAGGACGAGAAAAAAGATTTTCTTAAAAAAAAAATTACATTCTCATTATTGGATACATGGTTTACCATTTAGAATAAGATTTAAAAAATCTAAACTTTACGAAAGTGCATTAGCACCTATTATATTAGGTTTGCTTGTAGGGTTTATTGCATCAATTATGGGAGTAGGCGGTGCATTTTTACTAGTACCTGCGCTAATCTACATTATTGGAATGCCGGCAAAATTAGTACCGGGAACTTCTCTCTTTGTAACTATATTTGTCACAGCTTTTGTAACAATTTTACATGCTTTTAACTATCAATCGATTGATATAGTTTTGGTAGTTATATTAATAGTTGGTTCTATTATTGGAATCCAGTTAGGAATTAAAGTTAGTGAATATTTAAAATCCTCAGAGTTAAAAACTTTAATGGCAATTCTTTTTCTAGCAGTTGGTATTGCGGTTGCTTATAATACCTTTTTTAAAAATCACAAAGAAATATTAAGTAATAACAATTCAAGTCCAATTGAAATAAATCAATTTTATGAAACACTAATAGAGCTATCAAATTCTTTTCCAGCTTCCTATGGTTTGTTTTGCATTTTTCTTGCAGTTGGGCTAGGAATTTTAGCTTCCTTCTCTAGAAGATCTTTAAGTAAATATAAGAAAAAACTTTCATCCAAAAAAGCAGCTAGGTGATTTTAAATTTATTAATAGCTTTTTCAGCTGGTTTTATAAGTTTTTTATCTCCATGTGTTTTACCTTTAATTCCAGGTTATATTTCTTACATTTCAGGTCAAACATTGGATGAAATTATTGGGGACAATAAATCAGTTTTGCTAAAAACAATATTTTTTTCAGTGGGATTTTCAATTGTCTTTATTTCTTTTGGAATAACTGCCTCCTTCATCGGAAAGTTTTTGATTAATCATTCAAATCAATTAAGAATTATAGCTGGTTTAATAATAATCTTATTTTCTTTACAGCTGATTGGATTAATTAATTTAAAAATACTAAACTCTGAAGCAAGATTTTTTACGAAAAATTATAGAAATAATTTAATTTTCCCGGTTATTGTTGGTATGGCATTTGGTTTTGGGTGGACTCCTTGCATTGGACCAATTTTAGGATCAATTTTAGCTTTAGCTGCGATAGAAGAAAACATTAACAAAGGTATATTATTACTTTCGTTTTATTCATTGGGTTTAGCAATACCCTTTATTATCTCTGGAGTTTTAATAGATAAATTTTTGTTTTTTTCTAAAAGTTTTAGAAAATACATATCAACAATCACAAAAGTAGGCGGAGCCATTTTATTATTAACTGGAGTAACAATTTTGACTGGTCAATTACAAGTTTTAGGATTTTTTATATTAGAATATTTTCCTTCATTGGGTAATATAGGATAACATTATGCACCTTTACCTATGGCTTCTTTGATATTATTTAATCCCTCGGCTTTTAAAATTTGAATTAATCCTTTTTTGATATCTTTTACTACTGATGGTCCTTTGTAAATAAAACCAGTATAAAGTTGTAACAATGATGCTCCCGCAGTAATTTTTTCGTAAGCGGATTTGCCTGAATCAACACCACCTACTCCTATAATAGGAATTTTACCATTTAGTTGTTTATAAAATTTTTTAATCATATTAGTTGATATTTCCTGCAAAGGTTTTCCCGAAAGCCCACCTTTTTCCTTCTTAATTTTGCTTCTCAAATTATCTCTGTTACCATTTGTAGTGTTCGTAAGTATAATCGCAGCAATATCATTATTCGTTGCCGCATCTACAATTTCGGAAATATGATTATCTTCAATATCTGGAGAAACTTTTAATAATAGCGAAATATCTGTTTTGTTTTCTTTTTTTATTTTATTAAGAGCTAGTAAAAGATTTTTAAGTTTTTCTTGTTCATGAAAATCTCTTAAACCTTCAGTATTTGGCGAAGAAATATTTACAGTAATATAGTCCGCTATATCAAAAAAGTTTTTTAATCCTAAACAAAAGTCATTTTTTTGATCTTTGGTTTCCTTGTTAGGTGCAATATTAACGCCCACTATACCTTTCTTATCATTTAATTTGATTCTATTTTTTATTATTTCGATTCCATCATTATTGAATCCCAACCTATTAATTAAAGCATCATCGTCTTTAAGTCTAAATATTCGTGGTTTTGGATTTCCAAATTGTTTTAATGGGGTAACTGTGCCAACTTCTACAAATCCAAACCCTAATCTTAATAGCGAATTATAAGCTTCGGCACTTTTATCAAAACCTGCAGCCAAGCCGATAGGATTGGGAAAATTTTTTCCTAGTAACTGAACTTTTAACATTTGTTCATCTTCAACCTCAAACATTTTGCTAGGAAGAGGATTAAACTTAAGTGATTTAATGGCTAAATCATGAGCAGTTTCTGGATCTATGTTAAACAAAAATGGCCTTAAGATAGAAAACATCATTTAATATGCTTATTAATCAGTTCCATACTTTCTTCTATACCCAAAAAGCTTATAAAAAATCCCATTCTTGGACCGTCTTGATCTCCAAAAATTATTTCGTAAATTGCTTTAAACCATTCCCTTAAGTTTTCTTTATATCCATTATCTTTACCCACTGAATAAACAATTGTTTGAATAGCTTCAGGGTCCATCTGGTCTTTGCAAGACTTTAATCTATTTACTAAATCTTTCAGAGCTTTTTTTTCTTTCTCATTTGGTTTTCTATATTTTTTTTTTGGTTTAATTACGTCCACAAAATATTTTAAAGCATATTTAGCTAAACTGTCTAAAATTGGATGATCTGAAACTTTAATATCTTTTTTATATTTTTTTATAAACTTCCATAATACTTCTTTATCTGTGGCATTACTTGTCCCAACCAAGTTTAATAAGACCGAAAATGGCATAATAGATTTTTCTTTTGGAGGATTTCCGTTATGAACATGCCAAACAGGATTGAGTAGCCTATGTTGAGCATCTTGCTGATCAAATTTATCTATACAAGTTAAATATTCATCAACGGCTTTTGGAACAACATCAGCATATAGCTTTTTTGCTCTTTTAGGATTTTGATACATAAATAATGATAAACTTTCAGGAGAAGCATATTTGAGCCAATCTTCGATTGTAATACCATTGCCTTTGGATTTAGAGATCTTCTCACCTTTCTCATCTAAAAATAATTCATATGGAAAACCGTTTGGACTTTTTTTTCCTAAAACTTTGCAAATTTTATGAGATATAGCCGCACTCTCTATTAAATCTTTTCCATACATTTCATAATCGACGTCTAAAGCGTACCATCTCATAGCCCAATCTACTTTCCATTGAAGCTTGCAGTTACCATCTAGAATGCTTACTTCAATTTTTTCTCCCTTATTATCAAACACAATCTTTTTTTTATCTTTAATAATTTCCAGCATTGGAATCTCCAACACCTTTCCTGTCTCTGGGCAAATAGGAAGAAAAGGACTGTAAGTTTTTTGTCTTTCTTTTCCAAGTGTTGGAATAACAATATTTATAATTTCTTGGTATTTATTCAGTATCAGCACTAAAACATCATTAAATTTTCCCGATTTGTATAATTGAGTTGAACTTTTAAAATTATAATTAAAATTAAATTTGTTTAAAAAACTTTTTAACATTTCATTATTATGTTCGCCAAAGCTTGAATATTTTTTAAATGGGTCTGGAATATTGGTTAAAGGTTTATTTAAATTTTGCTCTAATATTTTCGAGTTAGGGATATTGTCAGGAATCTTTCTTAATCCATCCATGTCATCAGAGAAAGTAATTATTTCAGTTGGAATATCTGTTAAATGAGAAATTGCATTAACCATCATGCTTGTTCTCGCGACTTCTGCAAAAGTTCCTATATGTGGAAGTCCACTGGGTCCGTAGCCAGTTTGCAAAGTAATTTTCCCTTTTTTTTTTAAATTACTTTCCCTATCTTTAATCAATTTTCGAGCTTCAACAAAAGGCCATGAAGTGGTTTTTTCAATTATGGATTTATCAATCACGATTAACAGATTTATAAAATTTACATTAAAAAATATAGATAAATTTATTCCTTATTGTGTTGAAATTTATACACCATAAAATATTGTTTCCATCAAAATGACTAATTATAAAACAGTTTTTTTCGTACTTGGAATTTTATTAATTATTTTGGGATTTTTCATGATTGCTCCAATAATGGTTCAGCTAATTTATGAAGATGGACTTGATGGAACTTTTGTTTATTCCTCTATAGTAACCATATTTATGGGTATCCTTTTTTTGCTTTCAAATTTGGATCAAGACAGAAAATTAAATTTACAACAAGCCTTCTTATTAACTTCTCTATCCTGGATTGGTATTGCTATTTTCGGATCTTTGCCATTTATTCTTTCAGATCTTGAATTGACATTTAGTGATGCTTTTTTTGAAAGCATGTCTGGAATAACAACCACTGGATCTACCGTTATAGGAGATTTAAGTAACGTTCCTAAAGCTATTCTTATATGGAGATCACTACTGCAGTGGCTAGGCGGAATAGGTATTGTTGTAATGGCAATTACAGTGTTACCCTTATTGAATGTTGGTGGAATGCAGCTATTTAAATTACAAAGTGGAGATACAACTGAAAAAATTCTACCTAGAACTAGGGAAATAGCTTTTAAAATTATTTTAATCTATTTTTTTCTTAGCTCAGTTTGTGCAGTTTCTTATTTTTTTGTTGGAATGAATGTTTTTGATAGCATTGCTCATGCAATGACAACTATCGCAACAGGAGGATTTTCGACTTACAGTGAATCAATAGGATATTTTCAAAACCCAAAAATAGAAATTGTATCAATCATTTTTATAATATCAGGAAGTATACCGTTCATAGCTTATTTAAAATATCTTGATGGAAATAAAAAAATTTTTTTTCAAGATACTCAAATTAAAGGTTTAATTTATATTTGTCTAATATCCATAATTATAATAACGCTAAACTTGTTAATCAAAGAGCATGGAAATTTTTTTTCTAATTTAAGATTATCAGCTTTTAATGTAGTTTCGATTTTATCTGGTACAGGTTATGTAACTACAAACTTTAATCTTTGGGGTAATTTTTCTTTAGTATTTTTTCTACTATTAATGTTTATTGGAGGATGCGCCGGATCAACAGCTTGTGGTATTAAAGTTTTCAGAATACAAATTTTATGGTTATTCATAATTAATGAAATAAAAAAATCCGTTTATCCAAGAGGAGTTTTTCCCTTATCTTACAATAAAGAAAAGATCGATAAACGCTTTATTTCCCCGATCATATCTTTCATATTCTTGTATTTTTTGATTTTTTTTCTAGTTGCGATGCTATTGTCTTTTACCGGATTAGATTTTATTACTTCTTTTTCTGGCGCAGCAACAGCAATTTCAAATGTTGGCCCCGGGCTTGGTGACATGATAGGACCAAGCGGAAACTTCAGTGAATTATCCAATTTTGCAAAATGGATTTTAAGCTTTGCAATGTTATTGGGTAGACTGGAGATATTTACTTTGTTAGTATTGTTCTTTCCAGGCTTTTGGAAAAACTAAAAAAACTTAATAATTTGCTTTATGGAAATAGAAAAAAAACAAAGCTGGATTGATTCACTTATGGTCTACAAGGACATAAGGATGGTCAGAATTTTGCTTCTTGGAGCAATAAGTGGTTTTCCTTGGGTACTAATTGCCTCCAGTTTATCTCTTTGGCTAAAAGAAGAAGGACTTAGCAGATCAACAATAGGATGGGCAGGTCTAATTTTTGGTGTATATGCTATCAATTTTCTTTGGGCACCAATAATCGACAGAATTCAAATACCGTTTTTAACGAAAAAACTAGGCCATAGAAGAGGATGGATAGTTTTAATGCAAATTGTAATTTTACTAAGCTTGGTAGTTTGGAGTTTTATTAACCCAACAGAAAACTTTACATTTATTGGAATATATACAGTGTCAGGACTTTACATATTAATTGCTGTCGGATTAATTATTGCAATAGCATCTGCTACTC
>CEPX01183825.1_pt1 | contig 14862 bp, 15 predicted proteins | sample 361361 | NCBI WGS metagenome assembly CEPX01 (sample SAMEA2619974, study PRJEB7988) | marine metagenome | biome: marine biome (ENVO:00000447); feature: mesopelagic zone (ENVO:00000213) & marine oxygen minimum zone (ENVO:01000065); material: "saline water (ENVO:00002010), including plankton... | reverse complement strand
ACGGTGACACCGCTACAATTAGTAACGGCATTTGCCGCTATTGCTAACCGAGGTCAATTGCCAAAACCATATATTGTCTCGGAGATAATTAAACCCAATGGTCAAACAGAAGTAACTAAACCGGAAGTAGTTAGACAAGTTATTAGTCCCAAATCGGCGTCACTGCTAACCGGTATGTTAATTTCGGTAGTGGAGAATGGTTATGGTATTAAAGGTAAGGTTGATGGTTATTATTTGGGTGGTAAAACCGGAACCGCCCAAGTTGCTTCGGCTGGCGGTGGTTATGGTAGTAGAACTGTCCACAGTTTTATTGGCTTTGGCCCAGTCAGTAACCCTAAATATGTGATGATGGTCAAATTGGACAATCCTAAGGGAATTCGTTTTTCTTCTGACAGTGTGACACCATTATTTAGTCAATTATCTGAATTCTTGCTAAACTATTATCAGATTGCACCTGACTACTAGTTTCTTAGCTTATTAGCTTCTTAGGGGTGAGACAAAATAATTTCTAAAAAGCTAAGAAACTAAAAACCTAAAATATGAAATCTCTCCTAAAAATAATTTTAGAAAAAAAGCTTAGGTTTTTTGCCAAAGCTATTTTAGCACGCTACAACCCAGAAGTCATAGCAATTACTGGTAGTGTTGGCAAAACTACCACTAAAGAGGCGATTTATACAGTCTTAGCTTCAACTTATAAAGTTAGGAAAAACTTAAAAAACTATAATAATGAAATTGGCATACCACTTTCAATTATTGGAGTAGAGTCTGGTAGACGATCACCTTTCAGGTGGTTAATGGTTTTTTTAAAAGCTAGTTGGTTAATTATTTTCAAAAGTAAAAATTATCCTCATATTTTAGTCTTAGAAATGGGAGCTGATCATCCTGGTGATATAAAGTATTTAGTGGATTTTGTTCCTTTGCGAGTTGGTGTTGTCACCGCTGTCGCGGCAGCCCATTTAGAATTTTTTGAAAATATTAATACCGTAGCCAAAGAGAAAGGGGAGCTGATAAAGGCTTTGTCGAAAACTGGTCAGGCAGTTTTAAATTATGACGATAAACTTGTTCATCAAATGAGTAACCAGACAAAAGCAAAAATTATTTTCTTTGGTCTTAATCAAAAGGCTGACGTTAATGCAACTAAAATAGATAGTGGGGGAGATGTCAATGATATTAAGGGACTGAGTTTTAAGTTGAAAGTTAATGATACTGTTATGCCAGTTTTATTGCCTAAGATTTTCGGTCAACATTTAATCTCCTCAATTTTAGCAGCCATCGCCGTAGGGTCTATTTATAATTTGGATGCTTATACAGTTGTTGATAGTTTAAAAAAATTTACACCACCTAAAGGTAGAATGAATGTTATTCCGGGGATTAAAAATACCACTATTATTGATGACAGCTATAATTCATCTCCTTTGGCCGCTGAACAAGCTTTGAAACAATTATCAGCTGTTAAAATAAGTAAAAAAAATAAGAAGTACGCGGTCTTAGGTGACATGCTCGAGCTAGGACGCAGTAGTGAAAAATCACATATTAAAATTGGTGAAGAAGCTGCAACTAATAAAATTGATTACTTAATAACCGTTGGTGAAATGTCACGTGATACAGTAAAAGGGGCAGTGGCTAAAAAAATGTCAAAGGATAAATGCTTTAATTTTAAAAATAGCACAGAGGCTGGAAAATTTTTACAAAAAAGAATTGCTGAAGGTGATTTAATCTTAGTTAAAGGTTCCCAGAGTGTCCGAATGGAACATATCGTCAAGGAACTAATGGCCGAACCATTAAAAGCTAAAGATTTACTTGTCCGTCAAGATAAATCATGGACAAATTAGCGTTTATTTTTTAAAATATAGATAGAGCTTTAATGTAGCGAGTCATTGGTGAGGTGTAAGTAAAGTATCAGTCAGGAGGAGTGACATGAAAAAAATGGCTGCTTTTCAGGTTATGGTGCTGATTTTGCCAATGGTATTCGGTTGCAACACTGTTGGCAACGGGGTATCGGTGTTTCCTAAAGTTACGGCCGCGCAGGTCGTCCAGGACATCGAGGTTCGTTTAATTAATGCTTTATTGGGTGCCCAGGACCAGCGGGTAGTTGTCAAAGCATTAGTGAACAGTCATCAAGACGAAATAAAACTGGCCTTGGCCAGCGAATCCGTTATTGATGGTGAAATTGGACCATGTCAAAAAGCAATGCTTGCTTTTATCAAGGATCCCTTGGTCTGGGATTTTACAAAAAAAAGGTTGCAAGAGTATCAACCTTACTATGGTTTTACCGAAAGAGAAATGGAACAAATCCGTGTCGCGGTCGACGAATTTTATACTAATAAGCTGAGCGGAGGAGAAGGCGAAGAGTACGCTATGAAGCGCATCAAGTTAATTGCCCTTTTCGCTGGTATAACATAATTTTTCCTGTCGTTGATGGGGAATTAGCTTAGTTCGTCTGCTGTATTGACGGACTTTTTTTATTGACAGTTTTTTAAAAATTAGTTAACTTAAAAACGGTTATAAATCGTATAGCTGTACAACCTATGGAGGTTGCACCTTGAAATCACAAATGAGATCATATAATCCTCTGATCAGACCATTTATCAGACTGGAGGTAGGTATTGAACAGCTGTTGAAGTTTTTGTTTGAGACCAAAGAAAGAATTCTGCTTCCGTTGATTAGGAATCACTGGCCAGACAGGATAACACCCAACAACATTACTTGGCTTAGATTCTTTGGAGCTTTAGTAATTTTGTTTTTACTGATATTATCTTACGACTATCATAACAGTCATCTTTTTGCCGTTATTTTTGTGGCACTTTGTTTGACTGACCTGCTTGACGGTTTGGTGGCTAGAGCAAAAAAACTAACCTCAAGAGAGGGGGCTTATTTTGAGAAAGTTTCTGATAAGTTGCTGGTTGTGCCGCTCGGGTGTGTTGAGTACTGGTCAGTTAGTAAGCCACTGGTCATTATCTCTTTGTTAGGGGTGACCACGGTGATTGTGACAGCAACTTATAAGTTGCTACACAATAGTGACGAAACTCCCGATAACGTTATCGGAAAATTTGGTATGACCTGCTACTGTGCAGGAGTGGTAATCGGCATCTATCCTGATTGGATCGAAGTTGGTAAGAATATTTGCTGGGGAGGAGTTTATCTTGGTGGGGCAGCAATTGTCATAAACTTCAGGCAGCATTTTAAAGATTTTGGCTTTTGGAACGGTAAAAGTCACTAAGTATAACGACTCAAATCTGGGTCGTTTTTTTACACCTCCATCGTTCAGCCCAGCAACTCAAGTATCGTGTACAATACAGCGAAGTTAATTAGGTATGAGATGGTGGTAGCATTGACAAGCTAATCAAATAGGAATATTATATAGAGTGGTTTAAATGAAACCTCAACCGCTCTTTGGAGCGCTCATTGAAAGGAGTACTGGACATGTGGCCATTTAAACCCAAATGGGAAAAAGAGTACGAACAAGCTATGGCTAATCGAGCTGTCAGGGAAAGACATCACCCTGAAGAGCGTGAAGAACGTCTCCAATTGGAGTCTTTCTTGGCTCGTCGTAATTCAGTTGCACCTGACCCACTCTTGGATGAAATGCTCATGGCGACAAGTATGGGTTTTGACTCTACTCCCGAACGTGGTCGAGTTGACAGCCCTTGGCCTGGAGATGAAAGTTGCTAAAATCAATTATGTTCATTGCTTGGTCTAGACGATTCGTTCGCCTAGACCTTTTTTATTCCTCCAACCCACAGGTTTGTAGCTCAAGTGGAAGAATGTATGAGTTTGGCTGGAAAAGAAATACCCATGAAAGATGTTGATTGGACAATTTATTTGTCTGAAGAGACGAAGCCTGTGATTATCCCAACCTTGCTCATACTGTATGAGTACGGTAGTAGTTTCACGGTCAGTGTGGACTTTAAGCTTGAAGATGGCCAGAATATATCATTCGAAAAAAATGACATGGATGATATGATCAAATGGATGCCAAAAGATTTGGCAATACCTCTGATAGAATTATTTAGATGGCCAATTCTTGCAAGGTCAGCTGGCAATAATCGTCTCGATCAGATAATTGGTGGAATTATCGCCAAACACTTGAGCGAGAATTCCCGAGTAGTTGTGGATGATCAGGGTGTATATCTCTATCTTAATGATCACTTGCTTGCCCAACTTGATCAAGTGGTGATTCGAACACCAGATGGACAAGAAGAGGTGGATAGTTCAAACCTTGTTGGCTCCGTGGCTATAGAGTACCTTCAGCGTCTTATCGATGACAATTGATGGTAGTGTTATATATATCATCATCACGACCGACTCAGTGTAGTTGGTCGTTTTTTTTTACCTCCATCGTTCAGCCCAGCAACTTAAGCATCGTGGCTAATACCATGAAGATAAGGTTTGAAATAGTTAAGGAATTGGGTTGACAATAACAAACAGATGTGCTAATGTGTGAAGTTGTCGTAGAACATTAATTGGATGTAGAAAACACATATCAATTAAGGGAAACACAATGCACAATACAATACTATTTTATCTACTCGAAGAAGTTGGATTGCACCTCGAATGGTGTCATGAGTTGCCAAAAGAACTCCAAGATGAAATCAATAAAAATGTACCATCAAACGTAGTCGATGAAGGTTTGAAGGCAACCAAGAAATGGTTGCTATGGTGTTAATCAATCATTGACTTAATGCTCTACATAACTATTTGTGGAGCTTCTTTTTTTATCCAACCAAAGAAACTGGTATTACCCATAGACATGTAGACCAAGCATCGTGGCCAATACCATGAAGATAAGATTTGAGATGGTGGTGGGATTGACAAATTAGATTAATCATGATAATCTTCTATGTTATTTGATAATGGATCGAAAAACAAAGAGAGGAGGTAACAAAAATGAGTATAAGTGACTCAATGCGTCTAGCTTTAATGGTTGCATCACGTCAACTAAGACGAGACCAACGTGAATCGAGAGAAAATGGATTTGGCTCTAACGACAAAGACTTTCCCAAAGCCAGAGAGGAGCTAGAGGAAGCTATTGGGCAGTTACGAGGAAATCCCGAAGCTAAACGATTGTTGCCAAAAGCAAGGGCACATCTAGTGGCAAACGAAGAAAGAGAGAAAGAGATCGATGATTCGAGCTTTGGGATATTTAAAGATTTTCTCATCCAAAGCATATCTACTGGTCTTGTACTGGATGATGATGGCAATCCCAAGAACTCGGCTTTAAAAGAGGAAGACTTGATGGATGATGAACTGCCGATGCTTTTGGAAAAGCTCGAAAGCTATCTCAAAGCAAAGACACATCCTGAGGTAGTACAACTGCTAGTGCATATTTTGTCGGCTATACGGGCAGACTTGACTGGTGATAATTTTACGCACATCCCACCAATAGATTAATTCGCACAAAACCCCAACCTAGAGTCCTGTGGTGACAACACCGCGAGGACTCTTTTTTTATACCTCTATCACACAGTCTAACAACCCAATCAGCATGAGGATGAGAGATGCCAAATTAGAGTTTGAAATAGTCATATATTTAAGGTAAAATCATATTATGGAAAAGTTGAAATTGTATAATACCTTAAGTCGTAAAAAGGAAGAATTTAAACCAATCAAGGGAAAAACCGTGGGTTATTACACATGTGGACCGACGGTTTATGACTATGCTCATATTGGTAATTTACGCACCTATATTTTTGAAGATGTTTTGAAACGAGTTTTAGTATATAACGACTACAAGGTAAAACATATTGAGAATATCACTGATGTAGGTCATTTAGTTTCTGATGCTGATGATGGGGAAGATAAGATGATGAGGGCGCTTAAACGAGAAGGTTTAAAGCCTGATGCCAAAAGCTTATTAAAACTTGCCCAGCAATATGCCAAAGCTTTTAAAGAAGATATTAAAAAATTAAATATCTCTGAACCAGACAAATGGACTAAAGCGACTGATCACGTTAAGGAAATGATTAAGTTAATAAAGCAAAATGAAAAGAATGGATATACTTATGAAACTAAAGATGGCTTATACTTTGACACTTCAAAACTAAAAGATTACGGCAAGCTAGCTGGACTTAGTAAAGTTAGTTTAAAGGCGGGATCCCGGGTTTCAATGGGCGATAAAAAGAATCCCACTGACTTTGTTTTATGGATTAAAGCGGTTGGGGAAAATAAAGACCACGTAATGGTTTGGGACAGCCCCTGGGGAAGAGGTTTTCCTGGTTGGCACATTGAGTGCTCGGCGATGTCAATGAAATATTTAGGAGAGCATTTTGATATTCACTGTGGGGGTATTGATCATATTCCAGTACATCATACTAATGAGATTGCTCAAAACGAAGGAGCAACTAAAAAGAAGTCAGTGAATTTTTGGTGCCATGGTGAATTTTTGGTGATGGATAAAAAAAGAATGGGTAAGTCAGCTGGTAATTTTATTACCCTGCAGACACTCATTGATAAAGGTTATAATCCGTTAGCCTATCGTTATTTAAATTTACAAACCCATTATCGACAAAAACTTAGCTTTTCTTGGGAGGCTGTGGAAGCTGCTCAAAATGCATTAGAGAAATTGTGGGCTACTGTAGCTGAATATGATAAACCAAAAGTTGGTTGTGCAGAGTATGAAGAAGTTTTTTTTAAGGCGGTTAATGATGATTTAAATATTCCTAAGGCTTTAGGCATAGTCTGGGACTTAGTAAAAGACAAAGAACTTCCTGGTCATGCCAAAATGCAATCATTTTTAAAGTTTGATAAAATATTAGGATTAGGTCTTGATAAAGTAAAAAAAGAGAAGATTCCGGAGTCAATAATAAAACTTGCCAAAGATAGAGAAAAGGCTAGAGCAGATAAAGCTTGGGACAAGGCAGATAAGTTACGTCAGCAAGTTGAAACTAAAGGTTATATCATTGAAGATACTAAGACAGGTTTTGAAATTAAAAAAAGATGAATGTCTAATATAATTAGAAATATACTTTTTGTTTTGGCTATTGTTGCTTTAATCGTTTATTCTTTACCTGGCCGACCTCCTCTCGAAGATTTGCTAGAGAATATTGTCCCTTTTTTAATTCCCTTTTTAGTCGTTATTATATTTATATTTAAAGCCAAATCTGAAATTAAAAAAAAGGGATTTCAAAACAAAACTGAGCTCGTTAAAAAATTGATGTCATCTGAATTTACAAAGAGTTTAGATAGTAAAAAAAATAAAAGTAAATCAACTAATATTTTAGATGAAATAGAAAAATTTATTAATCGCTCCAAATAAAAGCAAAAGTTATGTCAAAAAAAGTTTTAATTGTGTATGCTACAGGGGGAATGGGGCACGTCAGTGCTGCCAAAGCCATAGAAAATGTTTTTAAAACTAAATATAAAGACGTTGAAGTAAAGAACGTTGATGTTATTGATTATGCTTCAAGTATATATAAAAAAATATTTGTTGATGGTTATAATTATGTTAGTTCCAAACACCCTGATGTTTGGGGAATGTTGTATCACAAATATAATAAACCATCCAAACAAAAAATTCCCAGTTTAATTTCTCGGCTGGCAATTGAAGGAAAATTCATTCCGTTTGTCAAGAAATTCAACCCTGATTTCATGATCTCTACTCATCCTTTGCCCATGATCTTAGTGTCCCACTCAAAACGGAAAGAAGTTATTAATATTCAATCATCTTTGGTAGTGACCGACTTTGGTTGCCACAGTTTTTGGGTTGATAAAGAGGTTAATTACTACTTTACGGCCACACCAGATGTCGGAAAGTGTCTACAGAACTATGGTGTTCAACCGGGTCAATCGATTGCTACGGGAATTCCGATAATGGAAAAGTTTTCGACAAAGTTTAACAAACAAGCTTTGTTGAAAAAATTAAAGCTAAAATCGGGCCGGTCAACGGTTTTAATCGTTGGTGGTCAGTTCAGTTTCTCCGCCTTGCAAAAAATCATTAATGGTGTTAATAAGAAGCATGGAGAAAAAGTTCAGTTTATTATTGTTGCCGGAAGAGACCATGTTTTAAAGGCCGCTTTGGAAAAATCTGACCTTAATCAAAGCTCAAACATTAATGTCTATGGATTTGTTGATAACATGCAAGAGCTAATGACCGTGTCTGATTTAATTTTTTCAAAAGCTGGTGGTCTAACGGTTTCCGAATGCATGGCTAAGGGTTTACCAATGGTAATTAATAAAGTTATTCCCGGACAGGAAGAAGATAATGTTGAATACTTAACCAGTAAAGGAGCAGCCATTAAAGCAAACAACTTTAACGGGATTGTCAGCTCAGTTAATGATTTAATTGCTAATCCAGCTAAATTAAAAAAGATGAAACAAGTTGCCTTAACTATTGGTCGACCAAACTCAGCTAAAGACCTAGCTGAATTTGTTTATAAAAAAATAAGTAAATGAAGGAAAATTTTTGGAAAAAATTAAATAAACCGATTATTGCTCTAGCCCCGATGGCTGGAGTTTGCGATTCAGCTTTTCGCCAGGTGTGTAAGTCACAAGGCGCTGATTTGGTTTATACTGAGATGGTCTCCGCCGATGCTTTGAACTATGATTCTAAAAAAACCTTAGGTATGCTCAAACTGGACAAGAGTGAAAGTCCGGTAGTTTGCCAAATTTTTGGCAAGCGTCCAGAAATGTATCCTAAGGCAATAAAGCTAGTTGAAGAGGCTGGGTTTGATGGGATTGATATTAATTTTGGTTGTCCAGCCAGAAAAGTGGTGGCTCATGGCGGGGGAGTAACTTTAATGAAGAGTTTACCAACTTGTCATAAACTTATTAAAACAGCAATTGAAAGTACCAGCTTACCAGTGTCTATTAAAATAAGAGCTGGCATTGATGAGGTCAATGCCATGGATCTTTTAGAATTTATTCAAGACTTACCAGTTCAGGCAATTATGATCCACGGACGTGGCTTTAAAGATCCCTTTAGCGCACCAATTGCTTACGACATGATAAAAAAAATCAAAGAAAATTTTAACGGAATAGTTATTGGTAATGGTGGAATCAATTCACCCGAGGAAGCTAAGTACATGATCGAACAAACCGGTGTTGACGGAATTGGTTTAGCTCGCGGTTTGCATGGCAGGCCATGGTTAGCTCAACAAATTAAAGATTATATTAAAACTGGCAGTTATCAAGAGTTTGATTTTGCCAAAACTAAAGAAGTGGCTATAAATCATTTAGAATTGGCCTACAAGACTAAAGGCCAGTGGGGGATAGTCGAAACCAGAAAACATTTAGCTTGGTATGTTAAGGGATTTGAAGGAGCATCAGAACTAAGATCAAAATTAGTAAAGTCAGAATCAATCTCGGAAATTATTAATATTTTAAATAAAAAAAATTTAACCCCCGAGTCAAGCAAAGCTTGAGCCGGGGGATATAGTGACGATGAGGGTGTTTAGCCAAAGATGCCTACACCGACAATCGTCGCGGCAATACCGCCAGTGATTGTAATGAATGTTAGGAGCCGATAATTCGGCTTCGTCTGTTTGACCTCGTAAGTGTTCGTTTTCATGGGCATACCCTCCTAGAAGTATTGCCGATTTGCGATTTTTGTCACCTTTATGGTAACTCTATAATATAGCATATTATTCAAATATTGTCAAGTAGTAAAAAAAAGCCCCCATTTAGCAAGCTAAACGGGGGTATAAATATGTGCCAAATACATTATATGGCATCAAATTGTACAATTTTTTCTACCGGAATCTCTGTGATATTGCCTCCAGTAATCTGAACCCACAGTTTTTTTCCGGGATTTTGGGTCATTTTCCTAATCTCACCTGGGGTCAGCGCCGACAAAGCCCTGGTTGGGATTTTCCCATTTCTGATACCCAAGACACTTTTGGGCTTTGATAAGTCTGGAATTCTGGTCAAGCCTTCTCCTCCTTTTGCTGTTGAAGACACTGTTTCAGACGAAAAAAATATATTACTACAGGTAGCTAAATTTGTCAATACTAAAAATCTCGGCTATACCGAGTTTTCGTAATTACTATTTTTTAATTTAGTTTAGCTTATTAAAGCCAGCCTTTTCTTTTGAAGATATACAACATGCCGCTAATCATTATGACCATTAAACCTACAACGTACCAGAAGCCAAGGGGGTTATCAATGAATGGCATAGATCTTATAGTATTCATACCAAAAACCGTAGCAATTAGGGTTATTGGAAAAGTGATAACAGAAATAACTGTTAGGATACGCATAATATCGGACAGCCTAAAAGAAATTTGTGATTCGTTAGTTTCTTGTAATGCTTCAATGCGCTCTTTTAAATTTTCTAAAGTACCCCATATCTCTTTAGTATAATCAATTAAACTTTCAAAGTAGACATCAGTTTTTTTCATGGCAAATATGGTATTTTGTTTAAGACTGTAGACAAGTTTTTTTAATACATCCTTATGAACCTGCATGATTCTTCTAAAGTCTGTTATATTTCGTCTAATAACTAAAATTTCAGAAACCACCCTTTTTTCCTTCCCAGAAAATATTGCTTTTTCGATAACATCACAATCAGAGCTTAAGTGATCGATCATCGGGAAAATATATAATGTTATTTTATTGAGTGCTTCGTACAGTAGTCTTTCCGGAGATCGGTCTCGATATTTTTGTCGTAGGTCGGAACTTACTCTAAATAAATTAAAGTAATCATTGAATACTTTTAAATGATTTTGTTGAATTGTAATCAAATAATCCTTACCAATAAAAACATTGAGCTCAGTTGCCTCAATTTCTCGGGTTTTACTGTTATATACCGGAAATAAAAAGACAATAAATGTATACTTTGGATATACATCAATTTTGCTGCGATGAGATAAAGAAAGACAATCTGCTAAATCCAAAGGGTGAAATTTATATTTTTCGCTAAGTTTCCTAGTATCTTTTTCAGTAGGGTTACTTATATTAATCCAACTGAAATTAGGAAATTCAACTTTTTGAGTATTAGACATAAGTTATATTAAATAAATTATAACATAATTTTTTAATGTGATGAAGTACTGGCAACTGTTGACAATTTATACTATAATTAATACATATGTCAGCTAAAAATTTTACAAAAACAACTGAAGCTAGTGATGTAAATAAGGAAAATTTAGAGAGTCCAAAGGTTGATGTTCCTGAAAAAAAAGATACCCTTGAAAGTAATAAAGAGAATTTGTCCAACAAGGAGAGGGAACATTTAAAACAGGAAGTTTTGGACGAGATTAAAGAAACTGAAAAACCGCCTACTGACAAGAAGGATTCAAAAAAATCAGATCCTAAAGCCGTAACTTTAAGCAAAAGTGAAAAATTAGAAAAAATTGAAAGTATTTTAGAAAAAGATTTAGAGGAGGTTTATTTTAAGATGGAGCCCAGGGTTCAAACAAAATTTAAGGCAGAAGGTGAAAAAACAGCCGTTATTATTGAGGATCTCTTGAAAGACAGCAAGGTAAAAGCCCAAAAAATATTTAAACTTCTTTTAAAATGGTTAAAGATTATTCCGGGGGTTAACAAATTTTTTATCAAGCAAGAAGCAAAAATAAAAACCGATAAACTAATAAAATTAAAATAAATGGGCTTGTTTGCCATCCAACTTGGAGTTCCTGAACCAGATTATCCTGTTCTAGATCCTCAATTTATTATTCAACAATCTTATTTTTTTATAATCTTTGATGTTTTAGCCTTAATCATCTTGACAGTGATTTTAGTTTTTTTGATTAGGGCCTTATTTAGGGTAAGTAATTTTTTGCCTCTTTCTTTGCAAAAAGTGGTGATGTTAGTCACGGTCCCTAAAGAGTCTTCTGATGACAATGAAAAGCAAGAAACTACCGAAGAAGTTAAAACCCAGATTTCTTTGGCTGAAAGTTGGTTTTCCACGCTCGGTGGTTTACGTGCCCAGCGAGGTTTTCGAACTTGGCTTTGGGGTAGACGCGACAGTTTTTCCCTGGAAATTGTGGTTCAACAGAGTGTTATTTCCTTTTATGTTTCGGCGCCGTATTATTTAAAGGACTTTATGGAGCAACAAATTTTAGCTCAATACCCGGAAGCTAATATTACTGAAGTTGAAGATTACAATATTTTTACGCCACAAGGTGTGGCGATTAATGGCTATTTAAAATTTACCAGAACATATATTTTTCCCATCAAGACTTACCAAGGCTTAAATTCAGATCCCTTAAACGCTGTTACTAATTCATTAACCAAAGTGGATAAAGCCGATGGTGTGGCGATTCAAATTATCGCTCGTTCAGCTAGAAAATCCTGGCACGCCAAGGGTTCTAAGGTGGCTCGAGCAATGCAACATGGAAAAACTCTTCAGGAAGCTTTGTCAGCAGCAAAACCATTGGGCTTTTTAAAAATAGTCAATGCCTTACGAACTAAAACTCCAGAAGAAGTTCAGGAAGAAAAATCTAAACAAGGGCAGACCATCTCACCAATGGAACAAGAGTTGATAAAAGGCTTAGAAGAAAAAACTTCAAAAGCCGGATTAGAATGCAACATTAGAATTATTGTTTCAGCTCAAAATGAATTAAAGGCTCAAACATATCTTAATAATGTTGTTGATTCATTCAGTCAGTTTAATTATTATCAATACGGCAACAGTTTTAAATTAATCAAGGACTCCCCGAAAAAGATTATTACCGATTTTATTTATCGTAATTTTAATCAGCAACGAAAGATGATTTTAAATACTGAGGAGTTGGCCAGTATTTTTCATTTTCCAACACCATTTTTGGATACGCCAAACATTAATTGGCTGTTAGCCAAAAAATTAGCACCACCAGCAAATTTACCACAAGAAGGTATTTTATTTGGCGAAAATATTTATCGTGGCGTTAAATCAAATGTTTATCTAAAAACTGATGATCGCCGCCGACATTGCTATGTTATTGGAATGACCGGAACCGGTAAATCAGTTCTAATGTCCAACATGGCTATTCAAGACATTAGAAATGGTAAAGGAGTTTGTGTGATTGATCCGCACGGTAGTTTGATTGAAAGTATCTTGCCAAATATTCCTAAAGAAAGAGTAGATGAGGTGATTTATTTTAATCCTAGTGATACTGAAAGACCGTTAGGGTTAAATATGCTAGAAGCAGACACACCGGAGCAACAAGACTTTGCTATTCAAGAAATGATCTCTATTTTTTATAAATTAGTGACTGATCCTTCAATGATTGGGCCGATGTTTGAGCACAATATGAGAAATGCGATGCTTACTTTGATGGCCGATAAAGAGGATCCCGGAACAATTGCCGAAATACCACGAATTTTTACTGATAAAGATTTTCAAAAATATAAATTAACCAAAGTAACTGACCCAATGGTTCGTTCTTTTTGGGAACAAGAGATGGCCAAGACGTCTGACTTTCATAAATCTGAAATGTTGGGGTATTTAATTTCTAAAGTAGGCCGGTTTATAGAGAATGGTATGATTAGAAACATTATTGGTCAACCTAAGTCTGGTTTTAATTTTCGCGAGGTAATGGATCAACAAAAAATCTTATTGGTTAATTTAGCTAAAGGTACCACCGGTGAAGTAAACAGTAATTTATTAGGGTTAATTATTGTGGCTAAATTACAGATGGCTGCTTTGTCTAGAACCGATATTGCCGAGGAAGCAAGGAAAGATTTTTATTTGTACATCGACGAATTTCAAAATTTTATTACTGACAGTATCTCTACCATTTTGGCTGAAGCCAGAAAATATAAACTTAATTTGATCCTAGCCCATCAGTACATTGGCCAGTTAACTGAAGGCAGTGGGCCCGAAGGAAAAAGTTTAGGCAATAAAGTTAAAGATGCTATTTTTGGGAATGTTGGTAGTTTAATCTCTTTTAGGATTGGTGTTGAAGATACGGAAGTTTTAGCAAAACAATTTTCCCCAGTAGTCAACGAATATGATTTACTAAATATCGAACGGTTTAACGCTTATGCTCGGATACTGGTTGATAATCAACCGCAGAAAGCATTTAATATTCACACTTTCCCGCCAGTGGTTGGTGACCATAAAATTGTCAATGACATTTTAGAATTTTCTAGGTTTAAGTATGGTGCTGATAAAAAACAGGTGGAAGCTGATATTTTAAAACGCAGTCAGCTTGGTTTAGCTAAAAAAGAAAATATTCAACCACCAGTAGAACGAACATTGTAATTTATGGAAACTTTTTTTATTGTTTTTTGGATTATTGTTCTAATCGTGATATTCATCACCATAGCCACATACGCTATTGGTGGTATGTCAGCTGCTCCCTGGGTACCTTTGTGGAAAAAAGATATTAGGCGAATGATGCAATTAGCCAATGTTAAACCAGGCGAAACTCTGTATGATCTAGGGGCGGGGGATGGTCGCATGGTATTAATTGCTGCTAAGGAATTTGGGGCTCAAGCAACCGGATTTGAGATTGCCACCTTGCCATATCTTTTGGCTTATATTAAAATAAAGTTGCTAGGGTTAAGTGGTCAGGCCAATGACGGCCAGGCTAAAATAAGATACCGTAATTTCTTTAAACAAGATTTTAGTAAAGCAGACGTAATTTGTATCTTTTTAACCCCAAAAGCAATGAAAAAATTAAAACTAAAGTTGCAAAAAGAAGTAAAACCAGGGGCTCGCATTATTTCTTACGCCTTTCATTTACCTGGTTGGACTGAAACAAAAAAGGACAAACCAAACCAAAAAACAACAGCGATCTATATTTATCAAAAATAAAAAAGGGTAAAAAAACACAAACCTTAGCCAAAAATACTAAATAAAAATGTTGGGAAAAACTAAAAAAAATAAAAAGGAGGATGCAGACTCAGTGGAAAACGAAGATCTAAGTCAGGAAGATACTTCCCGACACTTAGATTTAGTTAAGGATATTTTAGAAAATACTCAAGCAAATATTAAAAAGG
>CEPX01194780.1_pt1 | contig 14893 bp, 15 predicted proteins | sample 361361 | NCBI WGS metagenome assembly CEPX01 (sample SAMEA2619974, study PRJEB7988) | marine metagenome | biome: marine biome (ENVO:00000447); feature: mesopelagic zone (ENVO:00000213) & marine oxygen minimum zone (ENVO:01000065); material: "saline water (ENVO:00002010), including plankton... | reverse complement strand
AAATCCGGTCCCGTATCCTCTCAATTTTTTTCTTGTCTTTTTTCACATCAATAGCAGCAGCAAGCCCAGCCGCCCCTGCAACATTTTCAGTTCCTGCCCGCAAATTATTTTCATGCGCACCTCCATCTATAATCGGAGAAATCTTCACATCCTCCTGTACATACAAAAAACCGATCCCCTTAGGTGCAAACACCTTATGCCCGGACACAGAAATCATATCAATATTCATCTTCTCCACATCAATATCCAGTTTAATAAATGACTGAACACAGTCCGAATGAAAATAAACCCCCCGCCCCCTGCAAAGCTTCCCAATTTCCTCAATCGGCTGAATAGTTCCAATCTCATTATTAACATGCATCACAGAAACTAACAAAGTATCCTTCCTAATTTTTTTCCTTATCTCACCAACATCAACAATCCCATCTTTATCAACCGGAACATAATCCACCTCATACCCATTTTTTTCCAAAGTTTTACAGCTTTCAAGAATAGAAGAATGCTCAATCTGAGAAACTATAATATGCTTCTTATTTTTATTATCAGGATGAAAAGCAACCCCTTTCAAAGCAAGATTATTTCCCTCACTTCCGCCAGATGTAAAAATAATCTCACTCGGTTTCGCATTAATAAACCGCGCTATTTTTTCACGAGCATCTTCCAAAATTTTTTTCGCATTCCGCCCGCACTGATGCTGCGAAGAAGCATTCCCGTAACCCTCCAAAAAAACCTTCTCAACTTCCTCAGCAACTTTCCCATCTACCTTAGTCGTCGCTGCATTATCTAAATAAATTATTTTTTTTGCCATTAGTACGAAGGTCGCGAGTTGCAATACGCAAGAATATCCTTATTATATTTCTTGCAAACATCGCACGAACATTTTTTCACTTTCATTATTCTTAATATTTTCTGAATCTCGTGAAGCGCCACCTTATTGTCTTCAACTAAAATTCCTGCAGACTTGCTAATCTCTTTTTTAATCTCCGGACTCAACTTAATTTTATTAGCCCGTTTATTAGAAAGATACTGAGAAACCGCAGCCTTGCTAACCCCGAGAATATTCCCAGCTTTTTCATAGCTCAATTTATGCTTTTCAACTAAAAGCTTAGCAAACTCTTTCCGAACAGTCGGAATTATATACCAAACTTCAATCTCTTGCGGTAATAAATACATTTTTCCTCCGGTTAACTATAGTAAACATTATTTATAAACTTTGCGTGAACACTGCTGACAAAAATCAAGAAACAGAAATAGCCTGAACAGGACAACCCGCCTCTGCCTCTTTCTCGCATGTAAGCTTCTCAACCACAGGTTTTTTCGCAACTGCCTTGTTGCCCTTCAGCTCAAAACTCCCCGGACAAACTGCAGAACAATTACCGCACCCAATGCACTTTTTCTTATCAACACTTATCTTATGCCCCATAAAATTAAATAGAAGTAAGATTTATAAACTTAATGCAGCTATTTACCCCATGGTACTCACCTGGATAATCATCGGAGCTGCTGTCTTGATAGCACTGCTTTTCTTTGTATATTACAACAAATTCATCCGACTATCTCACCAAATAGACAACTCCCTAGCACAAATCGACGTCCAGCTAAAAAAGCGGGCAGAACTTGTCCCGAATTTATTAGCAAGTGTAAAGGGCTACATGAAGCACGAAAAGAAAATTATTACTGAAGTAACAAACGCAAGAAAAGCATTAGTAGGCGCCGGAGATGACATGGGCAAAAAATTAGAAGCAGGAAGAAAACTCCAGTCCGCTCTAAAATCAATTTTCGCAATTGCAGAGGGCTACCCAAGTCTAAAAGCAAATGAAAATTTCCTCCACCTTCAGCAGGAACTTTCAGCAATAGAAGACAAAATCGCATATTCAAGGCAGTACTACAACGACGGCATAATGTCCTACAATGTTTCAACAACAACAGTCCCCGGAAAATGGTTCGCAGGACTTTACGGGTTCAAAAAAAGAGAATATCTAAAAATCCCCGCAGAACAAAAAGTCGTTCCAAAGGTCAGCTTTGATTAACTATATACTCTAATATATATTATGAAAGATATATAATGGAACATATATATTAAAATATATATAATAAGATGCAACAATCAAGATTAGTTTTCCACGAAGAAATCAGAAAGAACAAGTTTTACTCAATATTAATGATAAGCATCGTGTTCATAGTTCTTATCGCACTGGGTTATGTAATTGCCCTAGCTATCGGAGGCGATTACTTTTTTTTCATTCTAATCCTCGCAATAATAATTTCAATTTCCTACATCGTAGTTAGTTATTACAAGTCAGACAAAATTGCCGTTGCTTCTGTCAATGCAAAAAGAGTTCATGCTGACAATCCAGATTACAGGCAGTACCACCACTTAGTTGAAGGCATTGCCCTTGCAAGCGGACTGCCAAAACCAAAACTTTACATCATGGAAAGCCCGCAAATAAATGCATTTGCTTCTGGACGCGACCCAGACCACGCTGTAATCTGCTTCACAACAGGCGCCTTAGAAAAATTAGACAAAACAGAGCTCGAAGGAGTAATTGCTCACGAATTGTCCCATGTCGCCAACTACGACATCAGATTTATGACACTAACCGCAGTTCTCGTCGGTATGATTGCAATTATCTCACAAATTTTCCTAAGAAGTTTATTCTTCCGTTCTATCGGAGGAGGAAACAGAAAAGACAACAGCAACGCTGTTTTCATGGTAATTGGAATTGCTCTAGCCATTCTAGCCCCAATAATAGTAGCTCTAGTCCAGTTGGCAATCTCAAGAAAAAGAGAATACAATGCAGACGCAAGCGCAGTTAAATTCATGCGAACCCCCACCGGCTTAATCCACGCCCTGCAAAAAATAAAAAACAATCAAGAAATGAAAGTTGCAGGAGCTGTCGCTCCTTTATTCATCGCACAACCAACAAAACAAAAAGAAATCTTCATGACCCACCCCCCACTTGACAAACGAATTGACAGGTTAAGGAGAATGTGATTTAATCTCCACTACATTCCCCGCATTCAGATTGTTCAGAAAATTATGTTAGACACTTACGAATTTATTTAATTAAATTAAAACATTTTTCGATGAGGATTTTGACCATTACTGCTCTCTCAGAATTTATAATCAATTTCAATTCCAAATGTTCTATTCAGCATTTTACTTATTACAAATTGGCATTCTACGATGTGGAAGAGATGTTTGGGGTTAATAGAATTTTCAAAAACGACAAGACGCTTGCGTCTTGGAGTTAAGGCAGGAAGCGCGAACAGTTTAGTCTTAACAAAATTTATAGAATAATAAGAGCTTGAAAAACATAAAGTTTAAATAGAATGTATCAATTATACAAATACAATCCGAGTCCCATGAGTTTTCGGGCTCATGGGCATTTTACATTTAAGATGGGAAAGATTTGTGCAATTTTTATTGACGGAGGTTATTTAAGAGCATTATTAAAAAGATATAATAATTTTCCATTAGATTATTTAAAATTCTCAGATAAAATCTCAAAAGTAATAAATGCAGAAAGACTAAGAACTTATTATTATGATTGCTTGCCTATATTAAAAAAAGATAACGAGAAGAGCAAAATAGATTATGATAACAAAAAGAATTTCATAAACAAATTAATGCAACTCTCAAGATTTGATGTAAAGCTGGGAGAACTGCAATTAATTAAAGACACATATAAGCAAAAGAAGATTGATGTTATAATGTCATTAGATATCGCTAAGAAGTGCTTTGAAAAGCAAATACATTATGCTGTCCTAATCGCAGGAGATTCTGATTTTGTTCCTTCTGTTGAAGAAGCAAAAAATTATGGAGCTATTGTTTATTTGTTTGCAGATAAAGACTCGCTAAACAAAGAATTATTTAATAAAGCAGATGAATTCTTCCCTTTAAATAAAGAATTTTTTGAAGATTGTAAATTAGTGAAACACATTTAAAACTTAAGGTAAGAAATATATCCTGAATCTATACACTTTTAGACTTGCTCCCCTGCCTCTTTAAGATATCATAAAGCGTAGCAACACCTGCCAAATACCCTGCCTTCCATTCTTCAGATTTATCTGATTCTAAAGACACTGAAATAATTTTTCTAACCAGCTCAGGATTTTCTTTTAAAATAATCTCTAAGAGCTTATTGCTATTTAATTTAAAAGTCCCATCTTCTATTGACTTTTCAATATTTTCTATATGTTCCTTAACTGTATCTTCCGTTATCACAGGTATCCCTTCTTGTGTTGATTTATTTTCTCCCATTTAATCTTTCACTCTTGCCCTGTTTTTAAAGTTTTTCAAAGATTCTTCTGATTTTTAGCATTTAGATCTACATCACATTAAGAAAATCAGTATCTTTATTTCGATCTATCAACTCATGAACACATTTCATTTCTTCAGGAGTATAAACATAAGTTATCTTAAACTTTCCAGAAGTTGTTTGTTTAATATTGTCATGAACAACTTCAATAACATGGATAAGCCCCCAGTAAAGCCATTTACCATTAATATTTTGAACCAGAAAATTACGAACAGGTGGTAATTGATAGATTCTGACTTTTGGCTTATCCTTGAACTCAAAAATTTTGCCCTCAAAATCATCAGCTGTGAATGGTTTTATTTTATGTTGTTCATAATCTAATTCCTTAGGAAAGCCCTGCTCACTAGATATTTGTAACGTGTCATTCATTTCAATCAAGCTGCCCATAATTTAAGTTTAAATCGCGAATTATTTAAACTTATCTCACTCACGTGCAGTGATGAAAATCAAAAGACATTAACTATCGTTAGTGTAGTATTGGCAGCGAATTCTCATTTATAGATTCTTCCTCGCTTATCAAAAACTTCAATTATAAGGGTTTGAGTTTCAAAATTAACATCAACTAATAATCTAAAATTCCCAATTCTAAGTTTATATACATCTGCTCCCCTATAATATTCAAGATACCTAAATGGTTCTTCTTTTAATTTATCTATTTTTTCTAAAATCCTTAAAGCAACATTTTTTTGTAATTTATTCAGAAATTTAAGAGGTTTAGGTTTCCAGATAACCTTATAATTCATTTTTGAAGAATCAGTTCTTTTACCTCTTCTTGAGGAACACATTCTGCTTCAGGTGTTTTTCTAGCTTCTCCTAATTCCTGTTTAGCCCAATCACTTAATTCTTCCTTTTCAAGCAATGTTTTCTTAATTAAAGCTATATCTATCATTAATTTTTTCAGATCTCTCCTCATATCTCTTATTTCAGTTTCCATAATTGTTTGGGTAATTCTACACTTAAATAATTTTCTATAATCTGCTATAAGTTACTTTTGAGAATTTAAAGTCTTGTATCTCTCACAAAACCTCAAACACACCCCTCTCAGAAATCGCATTACCTACCTCATCAAAAACCTTTATTGTCAAATATATCTCTGCAATATCACCCTAAGAAAAAATAACATAAAACAAAACAAAAAGAAACACAATACCACCAAGCAAAGCAACAGCCAAAATCACCCATCCAAAATCAAAACCTTCATCTACCTGGCTAAACTCTTCCATACCATTTAACGAAGTAACTAAATCAAAACTCTCTGCTTCAAGAGACAAGCACCTTCCAACATTCAAATTAACATTCTCATGAACATCCCCGTCATTAAAAAAAGCATCAACATTCAAAACATAAACCCCCTGTTCAGCATCATCAGGAATCCTAAAAGAGACTCGCTTAGTTTCAGTATTGTCATCATCATACTTTTCTATTTCAAACTCATCAACAACTTCAAAAATATCTAATTCAGAATTCTCAATTTCCAAACTAACATCAGCATCCCTCTTGCCCTTATTCTCAAGGTCAATTCTCATGTCAACATAATCCCCGCACACAAACTCTGTTTCAGAAATTTCAATATCTTCAAAATCAACATCATATCTTTCCATATCAATATCAACCCTAGCATAGCCCTCATTGCAGAAATCTTCATCCTCGTCAATAACCCTAACAAAAATCGCATAATCCTCATCCCAATCTAAATCATCCGGCAGCTCAAACTCAAATTCAAGAGTGTCATCCTCACCTTCGTCTATGTCCACTGAATCATCTTGATCTTCTTCTTCATCGTCATCATTTAAATTATATAAGGAAACATCAACATCAAAATCCTCAATATCCAAATCTTCAGGCAGGTTGTTCTCGATTTTCAATTTTACCTTGATTGTATCCCCTATACTAAATTTATCATCTTCATCAGGGTCTTTTATATCTATCTTAATGTTTGAGTTCAATACAAGATTTTCATCAGCGCAAGTTTTTGCATCTTCAAACTCCAAAGGTTTTTCTACGCAGGATGTTGAACAGCAATTATTTTCCAATGCATCTTCTATCCACGCCCCGCCGCAAACTTCATTCTCAGTGCAAATATCCCCTCCATACGCAGAACAGCTCAAAGCATCCCCAATCTTAAAACTAGAAAAACTAGAAACATCAAAAGACAAGGTCCCTGCACTAGAATTATAATTCTTATCTGAGCAAATTGTCCGAGGGCAAACATCTGTTATCTCATTTGGATTCAAAGTAAACTCCTCATCATAATAAATAGTCGGTGTTTTTTCATAATTCAAATTAAAAAATGTAACCCTAGATAGTTTATCTTTTAAAGGAGGCAAATAATCAGTATCTATACCTGCTAAAGCAAGCAAAATATCAACATAATTTGTTAAATCTACAATGTCTCTCAAATCAACAGGTTCAAGAAATTCTATTTTTCCGTTTTGTTTTTCTAAGATTAAATTGACTGCTGCAAGTTCTTGTTCTGTCATGTCTGAGAAGTCTGTTGTATCTCCAATATAAGTATCATCTAATATTGACCTATCAGTTGCAGTCACAGTCCATTCATAAGACACAGACTCTTGCTGGTCACTAACTTTAACTTTAATATCATATTCTCCTGCCCCTTGTGATGTGAATTCATATTCATCTCCTATTCCTTCTAATTCCCCTTCAACATACCAGTTTACAAGAATCTCTGCTTCTGTATTATCTATATCTTCTTTAGTTATAGAAAACACCTGAGTTCCATATTCTGAAATCAGCGGGTCGAATCTAGGGTCTACCACAATAGTTGGAGCATCATTTATATTTTCAACATGAATTAAAACTATTGTTTCATCAAAAGCATCTTCATCATCATAAACTCTTATTGTGCAGCTTGCTTCTCCTGAAAAGTCCGGGGCAGGTTCAACACCAAACATAGCATCACTTACACTGCAGTCAACTTCGTCAAGATCTTCACTAGATATAACATACCGATCTATTTCCCCATCATTATCATAAGCACTTAAAGGTATGCTGTCCTGGAATCCTGAATCTTCATCTATTGTTATGTCATCTAATAGATCTATGTATGGTGGCTCATTTTTCTCTCTGATTGTTATCCTCACTTCTTCTGTGTCTGTTCTTTCTGGAATCCCATCATCAGCGACATTCACAGTTATATCATAAACTCCTGCATCATTGTAATCTGTTTGCCAGGCAAAATATGAATTTCTGTTTTCATAGTCTGCTTCAACTTCCTCTTCTGTAAATGCTTTATCCCAGATTTGAACTTCATCTATCAAGCCGTCAAAAGAATCGATTGCTGATTGAGGAAGCCAGTGGCTTTTGCCAATTCTTAAAGTTTCATCATTTGTAGCAAGTTCTCCTGGATTTTCTGTTTCTCCTGTTGCCACACCATTGACATATAATATTCCTCCAATATCTTTATCATATGTCCATGTGAGATAATACCATTCATCTAAATCTATAAAGGCAGTTGAAGAAACAACTTGCCATCCATAACTTCCCATTGCATAAACTCTGGAATGTCCTGTCTTGTTTTCTGAACTCTCGCCAAATAAATACCATACATAATTCGCATTATCTGTAGTGCCTGGTACAGCTTTAGAAATCAGGTGATCTGCATAACCTTCTTCAACATCATCAGCTTTAATCCACATGGAAATTGTAACCTCATCTGTGAAACTTAAATCCTCATGATTAGCAACTTCTACATAATCAGTCCCACCATCAAAACTAGCAGCCCTACCCAGCCCTGGTTTGCTGTTAACAAATTCTACTCCATAATTTGTTCCATGATGGTTGTTTCCGCTTTTGTCTCTTGTGTCACCTTCAAAATTATAATATGCAACTAACTCTGGAAAATTTTCTTCGCCCTGAATAAAGTTAGGATTGCTTATTGAGTATGTTAAAATATCACTATCTATATCAGTAGCATGAGCAAAGATTTCAATTAAGTCGCCTTCATCTACAACAATATCACCTATAGGGTCCAAAACTGGAGGGTCATTAACTGGCAAGACTTCTATATTAAATTCCTGAGAATCTGTTGATTCTCCATCACTTACTTGAACTGTGCAGGTTGTGGTTCCATACCAGTTTTCAACTGGAGTTAACCTTATGTTATCTTCATTAATAACTCTACAATCTACTTTATCTGTATCCTCATTAATAATACTATAAGTTAGTTCATCATTATCTGGGTCTGTTGCACTTACTTCAAATGTCTTAACAGTATCTTCAGGAGTTTCTTGATCTTCAATATGATCTAGAACAGGTAATCTATTAATATTATTTACAGTTATGATAACTTCCTCTCTGTCTTCTGATTCACCATCACTAACAACAAAATCAACACCATAAATCCCAGAATCATCATAATCCGGAGTCCATGAAAATGTTTTGGTTTCTGGGTCAAAACCAGCTCCTTCTGGAAGATTTTCTGCTGAATATATAAGATCATCCCCTAAATCATTAGCATTAACACTAAATTCAAGAAGTTGGTCTTCATCTACTTCTTGGTCTTCTATGGTTTCAAAAACAGGCGGGTGATTAATAGTGACACAATTAATGTTTACTAATCCTTCTCCAGTATTAAAGTTGCCGTTTCCACCATTTTCAAATATCTCTTCAGTATCACAATCATAGCCATCAATACTGACTTTAAAACTCTCACCTGTACTAAAACCTGGATCATCTCCTGTATCATAATATCCCTGTCCTTCTAGTGACGCCGGAATGTTTGTATCAACTGTGCTGGTATAAATATATCCAATGTTATCTCCTGTTAAGACCTCAACTTGATATCCTGTACTTGCAGGAGTTCCCTGGCCATCTAACATAATTTTTCCCCTAACATAATTGATCATCAGGTCATCTGATGTTGCTGGGTCAGGATCCGGATCTGGGTTTGGTGGTGCTCCGTTGTTTGTTGCTCCTTGGGTTGGTGTATCAAAAACAATGAAATCTACATTATCTACATCTGTATCGATTCCATCAGCAGATCTTCCTGTAGATTTTCCCTCAGTAGCTACAGGAGCATTATCAGCTTGGTTGCCATCATCAAAATTTCCATAGGCCACTTTGTCCACTTCTTCTGTTCCTTCTTTTAATATAATTATGTCTCCATTATTGTTGAGGATAAAAGTGAAGCCTGTTCCTTTTTCTAAAACTAAGTATCCATGACTATCTATTGTTAATCCATCTAGACTTGCTGTTGAACCTGTATTATCTTCTATTGTCCATCCTGTTAAATCAACTAGATTCTCAGTTGGATTATGTAATTCAATCCACTCATTTCCAGATATTGGATCAGAAACAAACTCATTTATCTTAAGGTGGGCAAAAGGATTATTTGGATTGCTTACTGTAATTGTATCTCCTCCACCAATATCTTCTTCTGTGCCCCCTTCAAAAGCATAGATTCCAGAGAAAGTTTTCTCTCCTAGTTCATCTGGAACTGTTAATGAATAAGTATATGTTGTTGATGCTGCTCCACTTATAACTATCCATTTTAAATGTCCAGCTTCTGATTCGTCTCCTCCATCACTATCGGTGATTGTCCAACTAATTGAGGGGTATAGTTCATCAATTAAATAATAACTTTCTCCTCCATCAACTGTTACAGTTAAAGTAACATCTAAATTATCTCCAGGGGTTAATTCTGTTGCTGAGAAGCTTCTCTCAATACTTGAAGCTGAAACTAAACTTGTTACGAAGAAAACTGCTATAATTAACATTAATAATTTTTTTAACATTTTAACAGCCCTCTCCTGCTTTCCATAGACCTATTGCATCTAATAAGCCCAGCATATTTACATTTCCTGCTTTCCATTCTGAAATATAATCTAAGAGTTCTACCATACTAATCATCCCATTTCCGTCCGCATCTGCATCAGTTGCACAACCACCCCCCTCCCCATACTCAACTTCTAAATAAGGCCAGAATACTTCATCTCCTTCCATGCCTGTGTTTAAATCTTTTGAATAAAATTGAGCATCAGTGTTTTCTCCTTGCTCAATCATAACAAAAGAGAATTCATTTCCTTCAATTCCTGAGGTGACATCAAATTCAATTCTGTCTGGGCTGCTTATTGTTTCTGAATCAATTAATGAGTCATAAGAAGGTTTGTTGCTCCAAGTAATTGTACTTTCATCCCAATTATTATTAGAAACAGAATATAAATTAATAGTTGGGTTGTTTTGATAAAATACTGTATCAATTGAGAAAACAGCAGAATTAATTGTATCTCCTTGCAGGGAACTTAGGTCGAATTTTAAATAACTCCTATCTGTTCCATAATTTGTATTATAACCTGCCCTGAGGTCTGCTCTCTCTCCGTAATTAGTTGATGAATGCCTGCTTCTAACAAAAGCATCATCACTAGGATAAATTTTCATTGTACTTCCAGATGCTCCTGGCAAAATTATTGTTGCCATCATCATTGCTATTATCATTTTTTTTATCATTTTTTTATACTGGAAAATATTCCCATGTGACCTCATTATTTGTTTTAAACCAATATCCTCTTCCTGGTTCAAGTTCAAAAGCATTATACCATCCCCCAACCTCATAATAAGTTGCAATGTCATAAAATCCTTCATCATTTCTTCTTGAAATCTCAATAACTTCCGAAGGCAGTAAATCAAGAAGCATGTTATCCAAGGAAGTTATACCAACTAAATTCAGCCCCTCATTTAATTCTACACTCTGCTCTTCTTCTGCTTCCTCACCATCTACTCTTAATGTTAAATTTTCTGTTGATTCAATGAAATATCCGAGATTATTATGCATCTCAGTTGCCTCAACTAATTCTCCAGACCCATCATATTCTTTAATAGAAAGGATTTCTAGATTTGAGTTTTTAAGTTCATCTACATCAATTGTAGAGATTAATGGAAGAGAAACTAAGTTTTGCCCTTCTTTTATTTGAAGATTAAAAGAATCCCCCCCACCTGCCAACCACAATAGTGAATTCTTAAATAATTGTTTTGTATCTTCTGTCCAATATTCTGTTTCTGTTATCCCGAAAAATACAGAATTTGCATTAATGTGAGTATCTGGCATTCCCTGCTTTGTTAAGACTGTGCCAGCTTCTGCAAACGCAATAACAGCATCTTCATTATCATAAGTATTCATCCCTATTATATTAAGGCCAGAATAAATGTCTCGCTTATCTAAATAATAAACATTTGGGTCTTTATCATTATAAACTTGGATATTTTCTGGAAAATTTTCTGTTATCTCATGAGAATTATCTAAATCAACATGAATAGGAATACTTTGAGAAGCTGTTGTAACCCTTTTTGTCCATCCCCACTCATCTATGTTTCTTCCATTAACTATCATAGCAGGGAGATCATTTATTGGAATTTCTGCCCAATTCGAAAAAAAGTCATCATTTAACAATAATAATCTAAATTCAAAAAGGTCATAATCTCCAATCTCATTAGGGTAAATAATCTCATAAGTTAAGTCAAGCTCATCTAAAATTTCTATGAATTCTGCTTTAATATTATAATGATTAGTCACAACATAAGCCACATCTTCAGAAGCAGAAACAGCATTCACAAATGATAAGAAGAATAATATCCCCCCCATAATCAAGACAATTTTTTTCATTTTCCCCTCCTTATTAATACAAATAAAGATATTGCTAATATTGCAAAAAGAACAATACCCCCTAAACTTAAAATTTGAGTAGTGGAAATTTTAGTCAGAGAATCATCCCTTCCCCCTCCTTCAACATGAACTACTAATCTTTGAGCAAGAGAAAGTTCATTTTTAGAATCTGGTTGTTCAAATAATACTAATATGTCTCCTCCATATTCACCTGGCTCATTTATTTCAATATCATAAAAAACTTCCTTTCTTTCATCTGGTTTTAATGTGAAACTTGGCTCTCTAATTGTGACAAGCTCTTGCCATACTCCAGACGCAGTTACTGTAATCTTTATATTTTTAGTGTTTTCATTATTGACAATAACACTATCCTGAAAATTCAATATTTCTCCTTCTGTAATATTTTTATACAAAACCATTTTTGGATTAGATATCGAAGCTACCAGCGAATCATCTGCAGCATAACTTAGTGAAATATTCATCAACAGAATAATTAATAATATCGGTAATATTCTTCTAGTAATCTTTTTCATGACCATTCTTTGGTTACACCATTTATAAGTATTATTGCAGTATATAATATATTTTTTAATAATAGCTTTAACAAGATTATAAAATTTTTACTACTTTAATTCCGTGATTTTTTGTTTATTTAAAATAACCAAAAAAATAAGAGTTAGCAAAAGTAAGGATGTTAATAATATTAAAAATACCAAAATCTGTAAAGGTATTTTATTGATCTCATTAGTTTTTTCCCTATCCAATATTGGTAAGTTTAATGTGATTCCTTTACTTCGGCTGTCTTCGGTATTAACTCCCCCATTTATATTTTTAGTTGTTATTAATATAGAGCTTTCACTATCTTCATTTCCATGATTTTGCCTTGTCTTGCTCTTGCTCCTAGTTTCTTGATCATTTTGGCCATTGTTAGAATTATCATTAACATCATCATTTGCATTATTCCCAGAATCTGGATTTCCAACAACAATATCTATTCCAAAACCACCGCCAACTTCTCCCTCAATAGCATTTACAAAAGAGGAGATTAGAACTGCAACTAGAAAAAACAAACTAATTTTTGTTATTAGTGAACTTTTCATTTTTCTGACTATGAAATCACCCCTTCTCTTTGGAAAAAATAAAAAATAAAAAATAAAAAATTTGGCTTTAAACAACTCTTCCAGCAAAATGGAATTTACCGTTTGTGAATGATCCTTCACATGGTTCAGGTACATCTAACTGAAATGTTAGTGACATTGATTGCCCCTGAGTAAGAAATGAACCTTCTTCTAAATGATTTACTATCCTACACATGTCATCAATCTCACCTGAATGAGAAGGTAATGGTGTGTATTCATCATCATCAGCCTCACATCTGTTCCATCTAGATTCTCCTAATCCTGGGAATACATTGTCATTGTCTCCAGAGTCTACAGAACCTTTTGTTGCATAATAACTAAATGCATAATAAGGTATCCCATTTCCAATACCACAAATTGCTGTTGGATTAAGTGGATCTGTAAAATAATCATCAGATGCAATATACATATCCATGACTACCCCATCACTGCCTACATTGTTAAGGTAAACTGCACTTGATGTAACAGTTGAATCTTCTTCAACATTTCCAAAATCTATTGAATTAGTCAAAGTTACACTGAGTGGTGGATTAAAAGTTAATCTGTCACTCCATGTGCTTGTATCTGATGCATCATCATCATCAGTTGCTTTAACATTGATATCTTGTACACCAGTCCAATCCTGCACAACTAATACACATCTGTATGCATTCATTGTGTCATCATCATAAACTATTGTGCCACAATCAAATTGATCTAATGTATCTCCATTTGCCCAAGGAGGATTTTCTATTTCACTACATGAACCTACACCTGTCACAGTTATGCTATCATCTTTTTGAAGGATAACTTCATCTGTATCATCTTCTCCATTTTCATCTTCAACAATAACATAGTATGTTACAGTTTCTCCAGTAAATACATAGTTGCCTCTTACACTTACATCATAGTAATCATCACCATAATCATTAGTATCATTAGTTCCGTAAAGTTCTGCTGTATAGTATGTCTGGTCATTTGGATTCCATGATCGTTGTGTACTATCTGTACATACTTCTGGAGGCTCATTAACTTCTCCAACATCTAACTCAATTCCTCCGTCAACAATTCCTTCTTCACCAACAATCATTGGTGTCACTGACAAAACCATCAAGGCCATCATTAATAAACTTAATATTTTTTTCATATTTTAAAACCTCCTTTCAGTTGATAAAGCATAAACAAAATCAGCCCTCTTTTCCAAATCCTCATGAAGGCAAAAACTAAAAATATTATTTAAATACTTATATCATTAAATCTATATTTCTTAGAATATACGTCGTTTTGAAAAACCCAAATCATTTTAAGATTTTATCGTCGATAAAAGAGGAATTTCATTGTTTCAGGGTGGTAATATTAAAACTGATTTTCAATGCTATGCTTTTTCTTTCTCATATTCAAATCTCAAATAATCATAAGCTGATTTAGCAGCCATAGCCCCGTCCCCCGCCGCCGTGACAATCTGCTTCAGATACCCCGCAGTTGCATCTCCTGCCGCAAAAATCCCATCCACAGAAGTTTTCATTTCTTTTGTCGTAACAATATGACTATTGTTAAACTTCAATCCCAGACCTCCAACAATCTCAGTCATCGGCTTCCCCCCAATCTCAATAAACAACCCATTAACATCCAGCTCAAACTTCTCTGTCTTCTCATCTTCAGTCTGCTCAACCTTAATCTCCTCCACTTTCTCCCCCCCATCAATCTTAGTTATAATAGAATTATAATACACCTTAATCTTTCTCTTCTTCTTTATCTCACCAAGCAAAGTTGGCTCGCATTTCAACTCATCCCTTCTATGAATCAAATAAACTTTCTTAGCAACATCTGCAAGA
>CEPX01181549.1_pt1 | contig 14899 bp, 17 predicted proteins | sample 361361 | NCBI WGS metagenome assembly CEPX01 (sample SAMEA2619974, study PRJEB7988) | marine metagenome | biome: marine biome (ENVO:00000447); feature: mesopelagic zone (ENVO:00000213) & marine oxygen minimum zone (ENVO:01000065); material: "saline water (ENVO:00002010), including plankton... | reverse complement strand
ACCACCCTCTAAGTCTAAAATGGTTTCAGGTTCATGATTGTTATCTGCCATCAAGCCAGGTAGTGTAAGGCTATTTATAAATAGTAGTCCCTATAAATTTCAAAAACCATTAAATATAGGATATATCCCTAACTTAAATATGGTCACAAAGATAAAGAAAAAAATAGTGGTTGAAGGTGATGAAAGCAAGGAGCATTTGGGATTGGTTCATGTCGCAACCGGGGATGGAAAAGGCAAAACAACCTCCTCAATAGGCCTTGCTATAAGGGCATTAGGAAGCAACCTAAGGGTTTGCATGATACAATTCCTCAAATCAGGCATAACCGGAGAGCTATTCACAATAAAAAAATACCTTCCAGGAATGGAAATAGAGCAGTTTGGCATTGATGCGGTAAAGGAAAGACAGCAGAAACTCGACACTTTTAGGGATAAGGGCAGCAAATTCATCTTTAATCCGGATGAACAGGAAAAAGATGCGGCAATGCTTGGATTTGAGCATGCAAAAAAAGTAATCAACTCCAAAGAATATGATTTGGTGATTTTGGATGAGATAAATGTGGTGCTGGACAAGGGATTAATACCTATAAATGAAATCTTCGACCTAATGGAAAACCGTGGCAATGTAGAGCTGTATTTTACAGGAAGAGATGCGCCCCAAGAAATACTTGACAAGGCAGATTACGTTAATATTGTCAAGGGAATAAAAAACCCCTGGCAGAAAGGCATAAAAGCAAGAAAAGGTATAGAATATTAAAATGCCAAAACTTAAACTTAGCGACAACGCAATAAAGATACTTGAAAAAAGATATTTGAAGAAAAATAATGGAGGCAAGGTAATTGAAAAACCAGAGGATTTATTCAAAAGAGTTGCAAATAATATATCTCTGGCAGATGCCAAATACCTGCTTAAGGAAGAAATAGAAGGTTTGGATGACAACCAGGAATATTTTGAGCTAGTGAAGACAAAGCAATTTCAAAGCTTGTTAAGAAAAAATAAAAAAGTCAAAAAAAAGCTGGAAAAAACACAAAAAGAATTCTATAATTTAATGACTAGCTTAGATTTTTTGCCCAATTCTCCTACTTTATTTAATGCAAACAGAGATCTGCAACAACTTGCTGCCTGCTTTGTCCTGCCAGTTGAGGATGATTTGGATTCTATCTTTAAATCATTGCATTATGCTGCAAAGATCTCTAAGTCAGGCTCTGGCACTGGTTTTGATTTCTCAAGATTAAGGCCAAAAAATGACGTTATAAGCTCGGTTACTGGTTTTTCCTCTGGCCCTTTGTCATTTATGAAGATTTTTGATGCAGTAACAGAGCAGATTAAGCTTGGAGGCTTAAGAAGAGGCGCACATATGGGCATATTAAGGGTTGATCATCCTGATATAGAGGAATTTGTCACAATTAAAGCCAGAGAAAAGGTATTGGAGAACTTTAATATCTCTGTAGCTATAACTAATAAGTTCATGGAAGCCCTCCAAAAAAATAAGTCTTACAGCCTTATTAACCCAAGAACACAAAAAGAGGTCAAGCAAGAGAGCGCGGAAAAAATTTTCGAGCTAATATGCGAAACAGCCTACAAGACTGGTGATCCGGGACTGATTTTTCTGGATAAGATAAACAAGGACAATCCCACTCCCGAGCTGGGTATTTTGGAATCTACTGACTCATGCGGCGAGCAACCCTTGCTGCCTTATGAATCCGCTAATCTAGGCTCTATTAACCTTTCAAATATGGTAATGAATGGAAATATTAATTTTAACAAATTAAAAATTACAGTCCACAAAGCAGTCCATTTCCTGGACAACGTTATTGATATGTGCAATTACCCTAACAAAGAGACAAAAGAGATTGTTTACTCCAATAGAAAGATAGGCTTGGGAGTAATGGGATTTGCAGACATATTGATAAAACTAAAAATCCCCTATAACTCGGAAAGAGCAGTTAAAACAGCGGAAAAAATTATTGGATTTATAAGAAAAGAAGCAGATACAAAATCTGTTGAGCTGGCCAAGCAAAGATTAACATTCCCGAACTGGGATGGAAGCAGTTACAATAGAAAAAGTAAAAATTTTAGGGGAAAGCATATGCCTTTAAGGAATGCTACCAGGCTTACCTTGGCCCCGACAGGCTCTATTAGCATTATTGCAAACACATCCTTTGGAATTGAGCCATTATTTGCATTATCCTTTGTCAGAACTCTTGATGATGGAACAGAACTAATAAATGTCGATAAGAATTTTAAAGAGGCCTTAGAGAAAAAAAAGATTTACAATAATGAATTTATGAAATACATAGCGAAAAAAGGCAGTATTCAGCAAATGCACTCGATACCTAAAGATATAAGGGGTGTTTTTGTTGTTTCCTATGACATAAGTCCTGAATATCATGTAAAGATCCAGGCAGCTTTCCAAAAACATGTTGATAATGCAGTATCAAAAACCGTTACATTGCCAGAAATAGCTACAGTAGAAGATGTAAAAAATACGTACCTGCTTGCTTACAAGCTTGGCTGCAAAGGTATCTCCATCTATCGCTTTGGCTCTAGAGAAGATCAAGTAATGTTTTTGCGCGCTTTCAAGGAAGAGCAGGTTAATTTGACTAACTGGCTAAGGCATTTGAGATAAGACCAATATTAATCATGAAAATCAGAAATGCAGCTTTAAAGGATAAAGCAAAGATATCCAAAGTGTATTATGAAATTTATCCTAAAAAACCAAAAAATCAATTCCAATAGAAAAATCAAAATTCAAAAGTATTTTTTTAGTCGCAGAAGAAAATAAACCATGAAAAAAATAACCCAATAAAATGGAAAATATAAGCCTATCAGACAGTTTGCACATAAGAAACCTAAAAAAAGAGTACCTTCTTAAAAAAGACAGAATAAATAGAAGATTAAAAGAATTTGACAAATTCTATAATGGACCATATTCTTGGTTTTATGAAGATAACAGGATGGAATTAAGGCAAGTGGATAAAAACAATGATGAAAGGCTGTTTGAAGAACTTTGTTTTTGCATTTTTACAGCCAACACTAGTGCAGAAATGGGGATGAAAGCCATAGATGCTATAAGAGATATATCAATAAACGGAACAGCAGAAGAGATGACTAAAAAATTAGAAGGCATCTACAGATTCAATGTTTTAAGGCCATCTTATATTTTGCATACAAGAGAATACCTAAAAAAAGAGTTAAATTTTAAGCTAAAAGAGAAAATAGAATCTTTAAAGGATAATACAAAAGAATTAAGAGATTTTTTTGCTTTTAATCCCGGAATAAAAGGTTTAGGCTATAAGGAAGCATCACATTTCCTAAGGAACATCGGCTTTAAGGGCTATGCAATCCTAGACAAGCATATTCTTAACTCATTAATAGAATTTAATGTTATTGATAAAATTAAAATGCCTGTTTCTGCAAAACAATACCCGGAAATTGAGAAAAAAATGAAGTTCTTTTCAAATGAAATAGGAATCCCGATGGACGAGCTTGATTTATTGCTCTGGAGCAGAAAAAACGGCAAGATTTTGAAATAAAATTGACTAATCAAACTATACTTCAATTCCAAAATATTTATAAGTTAGCAATCCATTTATTCTTTTATGCCTCATAGCAGTCTTGGATTGCATCATTTCCATAGAAGAAAAAGAATCCATCTAAAGCATGAGCCATACCCTCATCCAAATAAATGGATAAATTTTATGGACAAGGCAGTTTATGTTGTAGGAGCAATAGGACCACTCATGACACTGCCTCAAATAAGCAAGATTTGGTTTGAAAAAAATGCATCCGGTGTTTCCATATTAAGTTGGAGCGCCTTTTTATTTTATGCAATATTTTGGCTAATTTATGGAATAATACACAAGGAAAAACCAATAATATTTGCATATATTCTATGGGTGACTCTCCAGTCCCTTGTTGTTATTGGAATAATCATTTATGGTTAAAAATGTATTTGTTGCTTGGTTGATTAAGACGAAATGATTTAGAGATCGATTTCTAGAACTTTACTCACTTCGTCTTTAACTCTTTTCTCGAAATCTGGATTGGTTTCTCCTTCCTGCTTTTCGGTGCCCAATAGATTCATTAAATCCTTGATCAATGCTTCTTCTTTATTTGTATCCATGTCTTTTAGTTTTATTTGTCCTAAATGTTCTTTTATTATTGCTGCTTCTGCATCTTCTGTTGATTTAGTGTCTATTTTAATTTCCTCAAACTCTTTTGTTGTTAAAGCGTTAGTATTTTTCATTACAAAATAGGCTGATTTGTCATAAAGTTGAGTAAAAATTTCCTTAAAATCAATATCATAAGGCTTTCCAGAACTTAAAGAGCCATGCAATCTTATCAAAACTATAGTGTTTATGAATTCTTTATCCTTAATTTCATTAATTATCTCCTCATAAATCTGTTCTGAATTTTTTTGATTGCAATCAATTATGATTTTAAATATGTTGCAAACTTGTATTGGCTCCCATTTTGGAATATTGTTTTCTACAATATAAAATCCTCCTGTTTCTAGTTTTTCTAGTTCAGAGAAGGAGTTAGGAAATAACGGCCCAGGATAGGCTATTAAGCCATAACCTTCTATTTTGGTGTCTTTGACAATATGCACATGGCCGCCGGCATAATAGTTGAAGTTTTTTGGCAGCAAAGATAAGGGCTGAGTAATTATGTTTTGCATGTCTTCTGGTCTTAATTCATCAATTCCTGAGTGGAACATAAATATCTTATAGCCATCCTCTTTTTCAAGATTTTCTAAAATTAAATTTTTGTAATACTCTTTTTCCAATGAATAGCGCTTTCCTAACATACCCGTTATTTTTGCTCCTGTTTTTTTGTCAATTGTAAAACGTAGCTTTAATTTACCATCAATTTCCTCTCCCTTGACCACATTAACGAATAATCCTGCATTCTCTAAAACATCAAGCATCGTTTTTCCACTAGGGCTGTAATCATGAGATCCAGGAATTATATAGACCGGAATGTTTTTTTCTTTTAATTTCTTAAAGGTTCCAGCAACTGTTTTTAGGTTGTCTATTCTTGGAAACGAAGTATTGAACAAATCTCCAGAGATAAGGATGAAATCTACATTTTCCCCTATGCATTTGTCTATTGCCTTATTGAAAGCTATTGTAGAAATATCTTTTATTTTTGGATCTCTCCAGGAGCCAATGTGGCAGTCTGCCATATGGGCGAATTTCATAATTGAAGGGAAACTTGATTTTTATTTAATTGTTTTGTATTAAATCCTTTTATCCCCCCCAAATATCGGTCTTAATCTGCTCTTTTTTTGCGCCTAAATTTTCCAACATTGCCATCTTCACCTTTACAAATTCCAATGGACCGCAAAGATAGAATAAGCTATTTTCAGTGTTTTCAATATTTTGTTTTAACAGCCCTATATCAATCCTTCCAGTTCTTCCATCCCATTCTTGCTCTTCAGATGGCCTTGTAATTGTAACAGTGTATTTAAAATTAGGATTTTGTTCCTTAATCTTTTTTAGCTCATCATGATATACAATATGCTCCGGAGTTTTTACACTGTAAATAAAATTTATTTTGTTTTGCAGCTTTTTGTCATTGCAGTACCTTATTATACTCGTTAATGGTGTAATTCCTAAACCTCCGCCTATTAATACTAAATTATTGTTCATAGTTTCATTGAAATAAAATTTTCCATAAGGGCCTTCAAATAATAAAAAATTTCCAATTTTGGTTTCCCATAACTTGTGTGTAAATTCTCCTACTAGGCCAATTGTGATGTCCATATAATTTTTTTGTGAGGGTGAAGAGGCTATCGAATATGCCCTTTGAACTGCAGGATTGTCCTCAAACCTAACTATAAAGAACTGTCCTGGAAAGAAATTGATTTCTGTTTCTTCTGGGACCCCTACCCTAAATGTTTTTGTGTCTGGAGCTTCATCTATTATTTCAATAATCTTGAGTTTATGCTCTTGTATGGGGATCGTTTGTTGTTCCATTTTTTTATTGTTAGCCTAAAGCCTTTATTATCTCCCTGCAAAAAGCAGGCAAATCATCTGGTTTTCTTGATGTAATTAAATTACCATCAACAACAACTTCCTTATCAACAAAATCAGCCCCCGCATTTATTGCATCGTCTTTTACAGCTATAAAGCATGTCATCTTTTTGCCCTTTAAAATATTGGCAGAAACCAATAAGGAAGCTGCATGGCATATCGCTGCAACAACTTTTCCTTTTTCATCCATACCTTTTACAAAATCAACCATTGCCTTGTTGCGCCTCATATAATCAGGAGCCCATCCCCCTGGAACTATAACAGCATCAAAATCATCAGCATCAAAATCATCAATTCCTCCATCTGTCTCAATAGGATACCCGTATTTTCCCTTGTAGGACTTTGCATCGCTCCCAGCTACTTTAACATCAAAACCTGCCTCCTTTAGCCGGTAGTACGGATACATTGCTTCCATGTCCTGGAAATCCTGCTCAACTAAAATTAAGACTTTTTTTGCCATTAAAATCACATTTGATTATTTTTTATGAGAAATCTTATTTATTATTAAATGTTTTTATTAATTATTTATTTCCAATCTCTTAATAAATTTAATAACAAAAGAACTGAAAAACCAGTTGCTCCCTTGACAGTATAGCCCTTCTCCTGTTTTGCCCAGACAGTGTTGCCTATGTCAATATGCGCCCACGGAACATCCTTGACAAAATTTTTCAGGAAGATTCCTCCAACCATGACTCCCGCATCAATCCCCCCATGATGATGCCTTATGTCTGCAATGTCGCTCTTAATCAGGTCCTTGTACTCATCCCATAGCGGAAACTGCCATATCTTTTCAAGGCTTTTTTCGCTTGCCGCCTTTATCTTGTCTATGAGTTTTTGGTCATTGCCCAGAACAGGGCTGGCAAAATATCCCAATGCCACAATGGATGCCCCTGTCAGGGTTGCAACATCAATTACCGCTTGCGGCTTGTATTTCAATGAATAAGAAAGCGCATCCGCCACCAGCAAGCGCCCTTCAGCATCTGTATTGACAATCTCAACCGTTAGCCCTGAATGTGATTTTAGGACATCATCCGGCCTGTAGGAAGAGCTCCCTATCATGTTTTCTGCCAGGGCCCCTATGCCTATTACATTTAATTTTAATTTCAGCCTTGCGCAAGCCTCCAGTATATTTATGATGCCGCAAGCTCCTGCCTTATCATCCTTCATTGTTGTCAGGTAAGAAGAGGGTTTGATGTTTATCCCGCCAGTGTCAAATGTAACCCCCTTTCCAACCAGAACTATGGGCATTTCATTCCCATTGCCGTTATACTCCAAAACAAAGATTCTTGGTTTATGAGAGCTGCCCCTGGCAACAGCCATTATGCACCCCATTCCTAATTTCTCTATCTGCTTCTCATCAAGAATAGTGCATTTTATCCCATTTTTTTTGCCGGCATCTGCTGCAGCAGTCGCAACATAATCAGGGGTTGCTATGTTTGGAGGCGTGTTGATTAAATCCCTTGTCTTATTGACAGCCTCTGCATATATTGATGCCTCATTTGCTATTTTTTCAGAATTTTTTAAATGTTCATTATCCAAAATTATTGTAACCTTTTTTATTGATTTTATTTTATCCAAATCCCTTGTTTTGAATTTTGTAAATTGGTATAAGGAAAGAGTAATTGCTTGTGTAATTTTTTCCAAATAAATATCATGCTCATAATTTTTGTTTTTGAAAGAATTTAGAGCAAGAGAAAATGTTTCTATTCCAGAATTTCTTAATTTTTTGGACAAGTTGCTTGTTGCGTCCATTAATTTATTAAGGTCAAAATCATTTTCCTTTCCCAGTCCAAGCAAGGCAAGATACTTTATGTTCTTATTAATATAGAATGTCTTTACCTCATTTTTCTCTGCCTTGAAATCCTTGTTTTTGATGGAATTGCCTATCGCGTTATTTATTGAGTTATCTAAATTTTTTATCTCATTTCTTAGTTTTAAATTGTCTTCAAAGAATGCAATTCCTAAACATTGATCTTTTATTTCTTCTAATTTTTTACCATTGACAATTATTTCTGGAGTCATTTAAATTGAAAACTTATGGGTGTTTATTAATTTTTTGTTATTGAATTTTGATGGAAATACAAACCTTTATATATAAGTTAGGCTAACCTAACTTTCTATGAAGAGCGCAAGCAAGGAAGACTATTTAAGGGGAATATACCATCTGATGGAAGACAATAAGGAAGTGAAATCAGTTGAGCTTGCCGATTACCTTAACATTACCAAACCAAGCGTTTCTCAAATGCTGCAGGAACTGGACAAGGAGGGCCTGATTGAATATAAAAAATATTCAAAATTAAAATTCACTGCTAAAGGGCATAATATTGCTAAGAAATTGACCTTTAAGCATAGAATAATTGAGACCTTTTTGAAGGACACGCTTAAGATACGCTCAAATGACATACACGAAGAAGCCCATAGATTAGAGCATGCTTTTAGCGATAAATCAATTGATAAATTGAGAAAATTGTTGGGAAATCCAAAGCTTGATCCTCATGGAAAGCCTATACCCCTGGTGGGTTGATCTCTTGCAATAATATCCGGACCATTGACAAATTACAACAATTATCAAAAAACAATAACAAAAAACCGATGGAAAATAAAAAACAATGAAAACAATGACAAAAAATAAACAAATGAAAATTAGAAAAAAACGGGATTGTGGATTTATTCTTGCATCCGTGTTTCTTATCTTTTTAATTAATGGATGTAGTTCTGAAAGTGTAGATGATGGAAAGATAAAAGTTGTAGCGACAATTGAGATGATTACAGATATGGCTGAAAATATAGGCGGAGATAAAGTGATTGTTCAGGGTTTAATGGGCCCGGGTATTGATCCGCACCTGTATAAAGCAACAGAGGGGGATGTTACCCGACTAGCGAGAGCTAATCTTATTTTTTACAATGGACTGCATTTAGAGGCAAGGATGGGAGAAATTCTGGAAAAGATGAATGAACAGAAAACCACGGTTGCGGTAAGTGATTATGTTTCTAAAGATATTCTTTTGGATTTCCCAACATATCCCGGACAATATGATCCTCATATCTGGTTTGATGTTTCAATGTGGATTAGTGCAGCTGAAAAAGTAAGAGACACTTACATTGAATATGATCCAGAGAACAAAGAAGGATATTCAAAAAGAGCTCAAATCTATATTAACAAGCTGAAAGAGCTAGATAAATATGTTAGGGAAAGGGCTGCAGAGCCGCCAAAATCCCAACGAATCTTGGTGACAGCGCACGATGCTTTCCAGTATTTTGGAAGGGCATATGATTTTGAAGTTGTAGGGTTGCAGGGTATTAGCACTGCAGCCGAAGCCGGAACAAAGGATGTACAGGAGCTTGTAGACTTTATCATAGATAATGAGATCAAGGCTATATTTATTGAAACTTCAATCTCTGAAAGGACTATAAAGGCTGTGCAGGAATCAGCAAAATCCGAAGGGTGGGATGTTGAGATTGGAGGAGAATTATTTTCTGATGCGATGGGAGATGAAGGAACTTTTGAAGGCACGTACATAGGTATGGTGACCCATAACATAGATACAATAGTATCCGCGATAAAATGAAAAGCAAATCTAGAGATATTGCAGTAAATGTAGAAGACCTTACAGTTGCGTATCATGAAAAACCGGTTTTATGGGATATAGATGTACAGGTTCCCCGGGGGGTGTTATTAGCGGTTGTAGGTCCTAACGGAGCTGGCAAAACAACCCTCATAAAAACCATACTCGGGCTTATAAAGCCTGCAGCAGGTAGTGTCCAGATATTTGGCATGCCGTTTAAAAAGCAGCATCATCTTGTTGGGTATGTGCCGCAGCGAGGCAGTGTTGACTGGGATTTTCCTACAAATGCGTTGGATGTTGTTATGATGGGCTTGTATGGAAAACTCGGCTGGTTAAAGCGACCCGGGAAAAAGGAAAAAGAACTGGCTATGAAAGCTCTTGAAAAAGTAGGCATGGTGCACTTTGCTGATAGGCAAATTAACCAGCTTTCAGGAGGTCAGCAGCAGAGGGTATTTCTTGCGCGCGCATTGGTCCAGGATTCAATGGTGTACTTTATGGATGAGCCTTTTGTAGGGGTAGATGCAACGACTGAAAAAGCAATAGTGGACTTGCTTCAGGAACTAAGGAAAAAAGGAAAAACAGTAATTGTTGTGCATCATGATCTTGAAAAGCTTAGGGAATATTATGACTGGGTACTGCTTCTTAATGTAAGAAAAATTGCACTGGGTCCTGTAAATAAGGTTCTTACATCGAAGAATCTTGAAAATACCTATGGTGGAAGAGCACCATTTTTGGGGAGCGTGGACCGGAGAGAAAACAATGGCAGGAATTCTTCACCAGTTAATATTTGATTACACGCTAAGGACTGTCGTTCTTGGCTCTGCAACTGTGGGTTTAATAGCTGGGAGTTTAGGGTCGTTTGCTGTTCTGAAAAGACAAAGCCTGCTTGGAGATGCTATCTCTCACGCCGCATTACCTGGAATAGCAATTGCATTCCTATTGACCTTGAGTAAAAGCCCTATAATTATACTTTCTGGAGCAATCCTTGCAGGATGGATTGGAACTTTATTGGTAATGTTATTTACCCAGGTTACCAAGACAAAAGAAGATGCGGCTTTAGGGATTATTTTATCTGTGTTTTTCGGATTGGGTATTTTTCTGCTTACAATCATACAAAAATTGCCAACTTCAAATAAAGCAGGCATTGAAACGTTTTTATTTGGAAATGCAGCTACGCTTCTGCAAAGTGATGTAGTTATTATGGCTGTGTTGGGGTTGGTTGTAATTGTGATATTATTCTTATTGTGGAAAAATTTCAAGATTTTAGTTTTTGATTATGCTTTTGCAAAAAGCCTTGGGCTTCCTGTACAGACTATGAATATATTGTTGATAACTCTAATTGTTTTTGCGATAGCTCTTGGCCTACAGACTGTTGGAGTTGTTTTGATGAGTGCAATGATAATTGCTCCTGCAGCCGCAGCAAGACAGTGGACAGATAAGCTGAGTCTTATGGTGATTATTGCAGCGCTATTTGGTGCTATCTCTGGAGTAACTGGAGCTGTAATCAGCAGTTTGGTTGATAATTTGCCTACTGGACCAACTATAGTTTTGATAATAAGTTCCATAGTTGCAATATCCTTGATATTAGCACCTAATAGGGGGATTTTCTGGGATTTTCTGAGAGCCAAGAAAAACAGAAAAGAAGTTAGGATTACAAATACTTTGCTTAATTTATTCAGATTGTCGCAAAGCCATAGCAATTCTTATCATCCGCATGATATCAAGACGCTATTAGCAATAGATCCCACTGGAGTTAGGGAAGCGATTACAGAACTTGAGAATAAAGGGTTTGTCAGAAATGTGATAAATGATAAATTAGCTTTAACTCAAAAAGGATTAAAGCGAGCAAAGTCGCTTGCTAAGGGAGGAGGTGCATTATAATGCTCCCCCCTCAAGCAGATATCCTAATTTTAGCGACTATTGTTTCGGTTACGTGCGCATTGCCCGGAGTATTTCTGGTGTTAAGGGGAATGTCGTTGATGAGTGATGCGATAAGCCATTCTATATTGCTGGGAATAGTATTAGGGTTTTTTCTGATAAGAGACATAAGTTCTCCTTTTTTGATAATCGGGGCAGCTTTAGTAGGGATACTTACAGTTGCATTGACCGAGGTGATTATAAAGACAAGAAAACTTAAGGAGGATGCGGCTATAGGATTAGTATTTCCTGTTCTTTTTTCTATTGGAGTTATTCTCATAAATAGATATGCAAGAAATGTTCATCTTGATTCAGATTCTGTTCTTTTAGGAGAGATAGGTTTAGCCCCTTTTAACAGGCTTTCAATTAATCAGGTTGATCTTGGGCCGGTTTCGTGGTGGGTTATGGGGGCTATACTTCTGGTGAATTTGGTGGTTATTTTAAGCTTCTACAAAGAGATTAAAATTGCAACTTTTGATGCTGCGCTTTCTACAGCATTAGGATTCAGTCCAGCATTGATACATTATGGAATTATGTCTATGGTAAGCATTACTGCAGTAGGAGCATTTGATTCAGTTGGATCAATTTTGGTTGTGGCTTTGATAATAGCGCCTCCTTCGGCTGCTTTTTTACTGACAAAAAAACTTTCTACAATGCTTATTCTAAGCGCTTTCATAGGAATTTTATCTTCTATAACTGGGTTTTTTTTGGCAAGGGCGGTTGATGCATCTATAGCAGGGTCAATGGCAATGATGACCGGTATATTTTTCCTGTTAGCTTTGCTGCTTGCGCCGGAACACGGTCTTATAGCAAAATTCTGGACGCGCAATAAGAGGAAATACATATTTGCAGCTCAAATGCTCGTGGTACATCTGCTTGACCATGAAGGGAAGCCGGAAGAATCTGAGGAAAACACATTTACAAATTCATTGATACATATGAGATGGTCTGAAAAATTTGCAAAGAAAGTTGTATCAAGATCTGTAAAAGATGGATTGATGGCTGACCAATCCGGAAAGCTAAAATTGACTTCTCTTGGAAGGGAAACTGCAAGAAAAGTGATGACAATGACTTAATATTTTATCTTCTCCTGATTTTTTAATTCATTTCCGCAAGATTTTTATAGGCATTAATTCATAGTTTAGAATAAAAGTCTTAGTAATGAGTTTTAATTTGTAAAAAGTAGAAGAGGTGTATAAAAGATGAAAAAAGGGGATAAAAACCAGACTAATCCTGTGCTTTTAGCAATAATTGTTGGAGTGCTTGCTGGGGGAATAACAGCATATGCTGTTGTAAATTATAATTTGAGCCAGCCAAAGACCCAGGAAGAGCTTATCAAAGAATTCTATGAAGTGGAAACTGCGACTCACATTAGCCCGCATGGATTAAGAAAGCATATGGGGGAAGACGATTCTCACATATTAGTTGATTTAAGAAGCCGGGAAGAATATGAGGAAGAGCATATAACAACAGCAGTTAATGTTCCTGCTTATAAAGACCGCGACCATTCCGATTATGGGGCAGTAGACCGTATTGTAAAATCATTCAAGAAATTAAAAGAAGAAAATCCAGACAAAGATTTCATAGTATATTGCTACAGCGCCCCGTGCATGACTGGAAGAAAAATAGGAAAGATTCTTGCAGACAATGGCATTTATGTAAAACACTTAGGCGTTGGCTGGAATGAATGGAGATACGATTGGACATCATTTAACCATCCTCATGAATGGGCTACAACAAGCTCAGACCAGTACATTTCAAGCGGTCCTGAACCCGGAGTTTTAAGTGAGGATCTAACAGGTATTGGCTGCCCAATAGGCAGTGATGAACTAGGATGCTGATACAATGAAAAAAATATTTTTATTATTTTTTTTTGTAGTTGGAATTTTTGTAGGTAGTTGTGCGCCTCAGCAGGAAGACCTGCCAACAGGCCCTTCTGAATTTGACAGCTTTGCCAAATGCCTGAACCAAAATGGATTGAAGATGTACGGCCAATATACATGCGGCGCATGCAAGAAACAGAGAGCACTTTTTGGACCTTCTTTCCAGTATGTTGGTGAAATAGAATGCCATCCCCGTGGAGAAAACCCACAGACACAATTGTGCCTGGAAAAAGATATTGAAAAAACTCCAACTTGGACGTTCGAAAAAGATGGATTAATTACTGAAAGACTTGAAGGATTTCAAAGCTTGGAAACTTTATCGGAAATCTCCGGATGTGCATTGCCCCCATAAAAATTAGCTATATTAAGCTTGTATAAGAAGAGATAACATGGTAGAACAGCTTACTTTAGGAATAGTGATTGCGGCAGCATTAGCAGATAGTATTAACCCTTGTGTTTTTGGTGTTTTGATATTTCTATTGGCTTACATGGTAACTGTTTTTAAAAATAAATTAAAGATGCTTGTTGCAGGTTTGATTTATACAGCAGTAGTTTATGTTACCTATTTGGTGATTGGAATTGGAATATTTGAACTTACACAATCAACAGGAATTATTAAGCAGTTCTACTGGTTTGCAGCCGCTATAGCAATAATAGCAGGCCTTCTTGAGGTAAAAGATTATTTTTGGTATGGCCGCGGCTTTTCTTTGCAGATGATTCCGGGAGGAGCAGAAAAAATAAAGAAATTATCAAATGCCATGAAAAAGGTAGATACTAAACATCCCGTGCTCAGTTTAGGTATAGCGGGCCTTCTTGGGTTTGTAGTGGTGCTGTTTGAGTTTCCCTGTACTGGTGCACCATACCTGGCAATTTTAGCCCTATTATCCGGAGGAAATTATGCTGAAGGAATCCCGATGTTGCTTCTTTACAATTTGATATTTGTACTGCCTTTGTTTATTATCATTGCTCTTGTTTACTTCGGACATACATCCCATAATCTTGAGAAATGGAGAAAAGAGCATCGAGGATTAATGAGGCTGGGAATTGGATTGTTTTTACTGGCATTTGGAGTTTATCTGATAAATTTAGCTTTGAATTTGTAAGGTTAAAATGAAAAAAGAAATTTACAAGTATGGTATTGTAAAAAGAAAAGGCCATACAGAAGAGTTTGACGAAAAAAAGGCGTATGGGTCAGTGTATGCAGCTTGTGCAAGCGCACATTATAGTGAGGAAGAATGTGAGAGTACAGCTAATAGTATAACTAAAAAAATCAAAAAATTTGCACAAAGCAAAAAGAAAATTGATTCTTCAGAAATCCGCAAGAGGATAGAAAGCGAGTTGAAAAAGAAAGATGAAGAGCTGGCATTCTTTTACGAGCAGCATCTCCCCAACCTCAAGAGGCTTTAGAAGAAAATAAAAGTATAAGATAATGTTTTCTTGTTTATCTAAAACAAAAAAATTTATTAATATAGGGCTAAATATTACCAGTTATGCCCG
>CEPX01162900.1_pt1 | contig 14903 bp, 18 predicted proteins | sample 361361 | NCBI WGS metagenome assembly CEPX01 (sample SAMEA2619974, study PRJEB7988) | marine metagenome | biome: marine biome (ENVO:00000447); feature: mesopelagic zone (ENVO:00000213) & marine oxygen minimum zone (ENVO:01000065); material: "saline water (ENVO:00002010), including plankton... | reverse complement strand
GGAGAACAGCAAGAAAGTAGTTCCGTTTGCATCTGTCATCAGTGTATCGCAAAAGAAGTAACTCATAAAGGTCTAGGATTAGAAATGTGTATAGTGTAATATGCCAAGAACTAAAGGAAGTAAAAACAAAGTTGTAGAGCCTAAAGAATCCAAAGAATCCAAACCGATTGTTTGTGGACATGACGAAGTTGGAGAAAAGAAAGGAGAGAAAGTGTTTGTTTGTGGTGCTCATGGAGAGCATCTTTTATGTGAGTGTCAAAAGCTCTGTACATAGTCTGTGTTTAAATATCGCTTAAAGATGTGGATAGAGAGAGCCCTCTTTCGCTTATTAAGAAAGAATCTTGGGCCTCATCCTGATGTGAATCATAGGTGGTGTAAAGAGTGCGAAAAGACGTTTCAACGAAGATGATTCAAGATAAGAAACTCCAAGAGAAACTGAAGTGGCATCCACACGAAGGACAGAAAGAAGTCCTTGGAGCTGATGGCCGAGAAGTGATGGTTGTAGCTGGAAGGCGATGGGGAAAGAGTGCTGTTTCTGGCTATATTATTGTAAAGACGTTCCTTGAAAAACTGTTAGAAATAAAGAAAGGAGAAGCTGACTCTGTAAAGATATGGATTGTTGCTCCTACTTATGAGCTTTCCAATAAAGTGTTCGAGTATGTAGTAAAGTTCTTGCTGGCTTATGATAAACGCTTCGGACAGTTTGTTCAGAATCGTCCTCAACCAGGAATAACGATTTCAGAGTCTATCTGGATTCAGTGTAAATCTACGACTGAACCTATGGGGCTTTTAGGAGAAGAGTTAGACCTTCAGGTGGTGGACGAAGCAGCCTTGATTCCTGAACAGGTGTACCACCAGTACCTAAAACCTACCACTTTGTCTCGTAAGGGAAAGGTAGTCTATATTGGTACTCCCAGAGGTAAGGGATGGTTTGAAAGTAAGTTCTACTTTTTAAAAGAAAAAGGACAATCATTTACCTTTAAGAGCACAGATGGTGTAAGTATTGCCCCTGAAGAGTTGGAGGAGGTTAGAAAGACAACTCCAAAACTCCTTTTTCAGCAAGAGTATGAAGCACAGTTTGTTTCTGAGGCTGGAATAGTATTTAGAAACGTGGAGGAGGTTACAGTGCCTTCAGCTGAGGTTCTGACAGATGCACAGCCTGGAAGAAAGTACATCATGGGAGTAGATTTGGCTGAAGTGCAAGATTATACAGCAATTACTATAGTAGATGCTGAAAATCACAGAGTAGTACACTTTGACCGCTTTCAAGGGAAGGATTACCCGCTTCAGAAAGAACATATTACCTTAAAAGCTAGAAGATATAACAACGCTAGGATTATTTTAGATACTACAGGAGTAGGAAAGCCTATTTATGAAGATTTAAGGAAAAGTGGACTGTTTGCTGAAGATTACACCTTCTCTGGGAAGTCCAAAGAGGAGCTAATCGGCAAACTAATCGTCTTTTTGGAAGAAAAGTACGTTACAATTCCCGATATTCAGGTTTTACAAGACGAATTAAGAGCATTTGAGTACAAATATATCAATGAAAAGACTGGAGAGAGGTTGAAGACCATTCAATATGGTGCTCCGAGTGGATACCACGATGATACAGTCATTTCACTAGCATTAGCAGTTTGGGGTCTGTACTCTGGGAAACCTAAGTTTCAAGACCACATAGCAAAAGAACTGGCTAAAGTTAAAAGAAAGAAAACGATTTCTTACGTCTGATATGCCAAAAGGGGTTTATAGAAGAATAAAGGGGATATTAGTTGGGAAGACTGGTAAATACACCAGAACGGAAGAGACAAAGAGGAAGATGAGAGCCAGAAAACATCCTGAAGAGATTAAAAGAAAGATTAGTAGTTCTTTGAAAGGAAATAGAAGTCCTTTATGGAGAGGAGGAAAAACAGAAGAGCATACATTGATAAGACAGGGGATAGAAACTCGTTTATGGCGTGAATCAGTGTTTTCAAGAGATAGTTGGGAATGTCAAAGGTGTGGTCAATGGGGCGGAAAATTAAACGCCCACCATATTAAAAACTTCTCACAATGGCCTGAATTACGCTTTGCGATAGATAATGGGATAACTCTTTGTAAAGATTGTCATAGACTATTTCATAACGAATACGGCTATAGAAATAATACAAGGGAACAAATGAGTTTATATTTAAAAGCAAAGGTCAGAAAGAAGAAAGTAATAAGTTACGTTTAATATGCCAAACAAAGGAGATTCAAAATCAAGCAAGTACGATATAGAGCCAAGAACAGGAAAAAGGTTCGAGAAAGTTAGTCCTATCAAGCCAATTCCACCTAAATCTGGGAATTTAAAGGTTACTCACCCAGAAGAACACGGAGTAAAAGCTGATGGAAAATAGTATGCCAAAAGGAAAAGGTTATAAAGGGAAAAAGAAGAAATAATGCTTATTATTTCAAAGGGGAAAGGAGCTACAAAGAAACACAATGCAGGGAAACTAACTCCTGCTCAGCGTGCTGAGAGTCTTTGGGAGAGAAATAAGGGGCAGGATGCAACCGAAGCAGAGGCAATGGTCAAAGAATTAAAAGAAGACGAATATAAAGAAAAATACAGTGGCTGAAACACGACAAAAACTACTAATGGTGCCAGGCTCAAGCACTCTTACTCAAGATGAGCTTTTTAAGGCCGTGCAGTCTGAGATTGACACCTGTGAGACTACTAAAGTTCCTGTAAACCCAGGCATCACTCCTACGGAGCAGCATAGGTTGGATTTGATTGATAATTATATGGTTTCTAAGTTCCGAGACGGAGAGGTTGATTCTTTGGGGAACCAAATGGTGTTCTATAACATCTCTTCATTCCCAGTAGAGGTGGCTTCCAAGATGCTGGACTTTGACACTAAAGACATTGCTTTAATTGCACAAGACGAAAGGTATTGGGAGACGTGGCTTATGGAAAAAGAGCTTAGGATGTGGATGAAGGAGAATAAGTTTGGGAAACTATTAAATGAATTAGCTTTCAGACTTCCGAGAGATGGTCACGTTATTTTAAAAAACATTGATGGCGTAGTGGAGTTGGTTCCTTTAAAGAACCTACGGATGCGTACTACTGCCTTAGATATTAGTGATACTCCTATTATTGAAAAGTTTGAATATGCAGCAGATGAGTTTGTTGTAGAAGCTCAAGATAGAGGCTGGGAAAACTGGGAGAAGGTTGAATTGAACCCCGATAAAGTCACCACTGGGTACTTTAATAAGGTAGACAAAGTTACAGTATTTGGTGCTTGGTTTCCCAAGGGATTCTTAGACACAGACGACAACTACTTTATTCTTTCTTATGATGGACATGTTTTAGCTCATTCAGAACAGGAGTTATTCTATAAAGGAATACCTTGGGAAGAATTGAAAGGGAGGCTTCTTGGCAGAGGATTTGTAGAGAAACTCTTTAACGAACAGATTTACCTTAATAGAATAGCAAATTACAAGTCAGATGGGCTGAACTGGAGTTCTAAGCATTGGTTCCAAACAAGAGATGTTTCCTTTAAGACCAACTTACTTGGTGAATCAGACAATGGAGATGTATTTGTAACCAATGACCCCATAGAACCAGTAAAGGTAGAAGACAGAAACCTCTCCTTTTATGCACAGGAAGAACAGAGATGGGAACAGCAGGCGATGAGTAGGGTGTTTGCTACGGAACCCATTACGGGAGGGAGAGCACCAGCAGGAACTCCACTTGGTTCTACTATTCTACAAGCTCGTATGGCTACAGGGTTCTTTGACCAAAAGAAGGAAGAATTGGCAATGCTTGTAAAGGAGATTATATGGGATTGGGTTATGCCAGAGTTTAAAAAAGATAAGAAGGGGCAACACTCTTTGATGGTAAAGAACATTATGACCTCTGATAAAGGGGCTGAGAAGTTCTTTAACCTGCAAGTAAATTACAGAATAAACAAACAGAAACTTGGTAAGTTTCTTCCACCCGAAATGTGGGAATTAAAGAGAGCTTTAGAGGTAGAGAAACTCAAGAACTCGAAGATTGAAATTCCAAAAGGTTTCTACGATGACCTGAAGCTAAAGATGGAAATTGATATTGTTGGAGAGAGTATTGATACAGCATCAAAGCTGACTACGTTGCAAACACTATTCCAGATAATCGGTTCTAACCCTGCGGTTATGCAGAACAAGACAACGAAGAGTATACTCTTTAAGATGTTAAACCTTGCAGGATTCAATCCAAAGGACTTTGAAGATGAGGATGAGCCAACAGTACAGGAAGTTTCACAGCAGACGCAGGCACAGAGAGGTGGTTCCATAGCAGCCCCTGTAGCTCCTACTACTCCGCAACAGGTGACTGAACAACAGACTATATGAAGATAGATTCAGACATAAAGGATTTTGTAAAAACAAACCAGGGAATGCTAAGGAGGATTTTAGAAGAAGTGAAACAAGATTATCTTAACAATGTAGTAGATGAGCCAGACCCACAGAAAAAAGAAGTCTTATCCTTATTTGTGAAAGAATTACGAATGATAGAAAAGATGATAAACAATTTGGCTAGTTTGAAAGAAAAGAAAGAAAAAAGAGACGAAGAATATACGGGTGTATAGAAATGTCAACAAACATTGGAAAAAAGGTTAAATAGGATAAAAGGAAAGTTTTTTTAAAGTTCAAGGTCGAAGAGAAAACTTCGCAGTAATAAATCAATTAGGGACTAAACCCTACAAAAGAATTATGGCAACAGAAGACAATGCTCAGGTGATTCCTGACCCGCCTATTGCTGAGGAACCCAAAGGGGAGATTCAGCCAGAAAGTCAGGAGGAGAAGGAAACTCCAGAAACCGAAGAGGTAGTCGAGGAACCTACAGAAGCCTCGGAGACGGAAAAGTCTGAAAGTCAAAAGGAGATAGAAACTCTCCAAGCTCAAAAGGAACACTGGCGAAAGAAAGCCAGGGAAGGCGAAGCGAAACTCGCTAAGCGTAAAGAAGATGGAGAGGAATCAGCAGATGAGGAGTTTAAACCGAGAGTAGAGTTCTTACTTGAGAATAGGAGCTTGAATGCGGAAGAATACGACCATCTTGCTGCGGTAGCTCTTAGAGATTCTGGAAAAGTTGACCTTGAATCTTTACGGGATGCCAAAAAGAAAGAGACAGAATACATTTCGTTTCTCAGAAAAAAGGCCGAAAATAAACGTAAATCCCCAGGTTCTACTTCAGCATCTGCAATATCAAAACTTCAGAAGACTCCAGAGGAAATCGCAAAGATGACTCCAGAGGAACATCGGAAGTATGAAGAGCAGATAATGGAAGCACAGAACCAGGGAATCTAATTAAGCTAATAGTAGTTCTTTTACAATAAGTATTTAATCGCCCTACTGTGCTTTGAAGGAATTGGTGGTATAATGGGTGAATGAGAAATAACAAAGGACAATTTGTTAAAGGATTTCATTCAAGTACCAAGACTGAGTTTAAACTAGGAGATAAGATTCGTTTAGGAGCAAAGCACTCAGAAGGAGCCAAAAAGAGTATATCCAACAAATTACTTGGTAGAAAATTATCAGAAGAAACTAAGAAAAAAGTTGGTGAATCTCACAAAGGCAATAAGCATTGGAATTGGAAAGGAGGTATTTCTTCTAATAAGGAGTATAGAAATAGGCAGAAGAGATAGTGGATAAACAGAAAAAGGGTAAGTTCTGGAAATCATACTTTCGAAGACTGGTCTACTCTGAAGAAGAAATATAACTTTACTTGTCTCGCTTGTAATAAATCAGAGCCAGAAATTAGTTTAACAGAAGACCATATAATTCCGTTAAGCAAAGGTGGCCCAGATGATATAAGCAATATCCAACCCCTCTGCCTTAAATGTAATCTTTCAAAACACACTAGGGTGATTAACTATTTAGAAGTAAAATAACTACAACAGTAAATTGGCATTAGCAGGAATTGGAGGAACAGCACAAACATACCTAGTCTTCAGGCCAGATATTTGGCAGCCTTTTATTGACCGAGTCTTTAAGACACGGTTATCGGCAGCCAAGTTTTTCAGGGACTACTCTGATGGCATAACGGAAGGTGGCAAAACCATCATGATTCCGCATGACGCAGAGTACACTCCAGCAAACATTACTACCACGACTGGTGACATTACGGCTAACCTCGTAACAGACACCAGAACTATCCTTGACATTGATACATGGAAAGGAGTGTCAAGAGTGTTTGCAGACTACCAAGCAGCTCAAGTTGGAAAGCAATATCGTCTCAAAGAGACATACGCTGAAAACATGGGTCACGCTTTGGCAAAAACCCTTGAAGATGGTTTGCTTGGTCTTGCAACGGCAGCTAACGTCTCCCGTGTTGTAAACGCATCTACGGCAGGCGTTAAGAGTTCAGACTTAGAATCAGCCATTGGTATTATTGAGTCTTACAACATCCCAAGAGAAGAATGTATGTTCTTCTTAAAGCCAAAGGCATACTTTGGTGAGGTGTTGGCGGTTCAGAAACTATATGACGCTTCTCAGTTTGGACGACCTTCTGTTGTAGAGGGTTCCCACGACCAGGTCTACGGAGTCCCCGTAACTTTGTCAAACAACCTTATTGCCCCTAACGCTTCTATTGAAGGAGGAGGTTCAAGAAACCTTCTTATTCACAGTAGAGCATGGGCTTACGCTCTTGGAAATCTTCCAGGAGGTATGCCATCAGGTGTACGATTGCAAGAGAAGCAGTCTGAAAACTTGAGGGTAACAGTGGTTGGAGACATCATGTACGGAGTGAAAAAGGTTCATAACTCCTACAGAGCTGTTCGAATTATTGGTAAGTAACTTGTGACTTAGTTCCCTGTTGGTATCCACGGCCCTCCGAGGAATACCAGCGGGGCTAAGAGGGCAACTAAGACTACATGAAAATATGTTATTGGGGGAATGTTAGGGACGTTCCCATGCCTACACAGGATGTAGAGATTCTGAAAGCGTTAAAGAAAGTTGCTGAAGTAGAGTTCTTTGACATAAAAAACTTTGACATGGAGAAGTTGGTTAAGGAGGCTAACACTTCTGACCTTTTCTTGTTTCATGGACAAGTCCCACAGACAGACGAAGTTACATCAATGTTAATGGTTGAGAGAATACAAGTTGTTCTTCAATCTATTAAATGTAAAAAGGTTCTGTGGTTTATGGAGAAAGTATGGTTACAGAAAGGAGAGATTATTGAACGTCTCTTACCAGAAGTAGATTATGCTTTCTTTGTAGATGAGACATGGGTAAGAAGGGTTAAAGAGGAGGTTCATCCTCTGCACCCAGCAGCTCCTATCAAAGTAACAAAAGGAAAGTACCGACCAGAGTTAGCTTGTGATGTTGCTTATGTTGGACAGATGTATGGGACAAGGATGAAAGAGTATGAGTTCTTAAAGGAACGATTCGGAGATGGAGTGAAGTTCTTTGAGGACAAGTTCGGACAAGACTTTGCAGACCTTTGTGTGTCAGCTAAAGTGATGCTAATCCCAGCATTTCCCTTTGATGATTTCTTTTGGTCAGACCGTATCTACTCAATGCTTTCTTGTGGAGGATTCATAGTTCAAAGAAGAACCCATGGATTGAAAGAAGAGGGGTTTGAAGATGGAAAACACTACTTTGAGTACGAGAAGGAATCAGATTTCATGGCCTTAATGGAAACAGTCCTTGAAGAAGGAGCTGAAAAGATGAGGAGCGGAGTGGCAAGTAAAGGACAGAAGTTTGTTAAGGAACATACTTATGTCGAAAGAGTAAAAGAAATGTTGGAAATCATCTCTCATGGCAAAACTGAAAGTAAGCAATAGTGTTGGTCAATTTAGGCTCAAAGCCCAGAAGGCTTGGGGGCTTAAAGAATGGGAAGGGATAGATGACCCAGATGATGAGTTGATATTCTTTGGACTATTCCACGATAGAGACTTTGAAGTATTCCATAACTTCAAGGGAAAGAAATCAGTGTTCTGGTGTGGAGGAGATATTCTAAGGCTTGTAGAAGACTATGAGCGTCAAAGAGTGATGAAGATAGCTCCCAATACAAAACACTATTGCGAGAATGAAGAAGAGGCAAAGAACTTACGGAAAGCAGGTATAGACCCGATAGTTATTCCTTCTTTTCTTGGAGAGATAGAAGACTACCCAGTATCTTTCAAACCACCCGAAGAGGGTGAGAAATGGAAAATATGGATGTGTGGACACCCAAGACGAGAAGTAGAGTATGGTTTCGATAAGGCAAAAGAGTTGGCAAAGATGTTCCCAGATGTAGAGTTTCACTTCTATGGAGTAGATAAGGAATATGAAGGAAAGGCAAATCTTGGAAGCGATAGTCTCCCAAATGTTATCTACCATGGATTGGTTCCAGAAGAACGGTTAGACTTAGAGATTAAAGATTACCATGCTGGAATGAGATGTAACGAACATGATGGGATGTCAGAAGTTGTTGTCAAATCAGTTCTGTTGGGGCAATACACCATATCTCGTATGCCTTATGAAGGTGTATGGCACTTTAAAACCCTTGAGGACTTAGTAGAACTCATCAAAAAGCTAAAGCAACAAAAACAACCTAACTCAATCAGTGAACTATGGAAACAGAAGTTGAATTGTTTTCCTTGGGTAGTAAAGTAAGGTATATGCCAAAGAAAGGTTATAAGCAAACAAAAGAACATACGGAATTGGCAATGAGAGAGTTGGTAAATGTGAGAAAAAATACTTGGTTTGTGGCTGGTCAAAAAAGACCCTTTATGCTTGGTGATAATAACCCAGCTAAAAGACCAGAGGTTGCTAAAAAGATAAGTGAAGTAAAGTTTAGTAAGCCAAGACCAGATATTGCTGGTGAAAAGAGTAAATGGTGGAAAGGTGGTATCACGCCAAAGAATCATCTGATTAGACGCTCGGTTCAATATCGTATTTGGAGAAAAGCAGTTTTTGAAAGAGATGATTATACCTGTAAGTTTTGTAAGAAGAGAGGTATTAAGATTCACGCTGACCACATTAAATCCTTTAGTTTGTTTCCCAGATTAAGATTTGCAATAGATAATGGTAGAACCTTATGCATTCCTTGTCATAAAATCACAGATACATATCTTAATCCCAAAAGAAAATGATTGAAACAGAAGAAAAACAACTATCCATGGTGCAAAGCATAAAGAAAAAGGTAGCAATAGCAGGATTTGGAATGGTAGGAGGAGCCCTAGAGAAGGTCTTAGATAATCCTATTCTGTATGACCCACCAAAGGGTATAGGAAGTAAGAGTGAATTGAATGAAGCAGATATAGTATTTATCTGTGTGCCGACTCCCTACAAGAATGGGTTTGACCTTTCAATAGTTATTGAAACGTTAAATCAGCTGAATGAAAGTAAGATTGTAGTTTTGAAGTCAACCATACTTCCAGGTACTACAGACCACCTGCAGAAAGAATACCCACAACATAGGTTCTTGTTTAATCCAGAGTTCTTGACTGAAGCTAGTGCAGACCAAGATGCAAGGTATCCTGACCGACAGATACTAGGTTATACCCAGAGAAGTTATACGGCCTGTACAGAGGTTATGAACCTTTTACCTTTAGCTCCTTATGAGACGATAATGCCAGCCAAGGAAGCTGAGATGGTAAAATACTTCAATAACACTTGGTTCGCTACAAAAGTTATCTTTGCTAATCAGATGTATGATTTAGCTGAAAAGATGGGGATAGACTACGATGCTGTTAAAGAAGGAGCTTCTGCTGATAAAAGAATGACTGGGACAAGCCATTTGGAGATATTCCATAAAGGATACCGAGGGTATGATGGGAAATGTCTTCCAAAGGATACGAAAGCCCTAATATGGTGGGCGGACAAGAATAACATAGATATGAGTTTACTGAAAGAAGTTGAGAGGGTTAATGCGAAGATACGGGAATGAATCCATATCAACTTGGTGAGTTAAGACCGATGAAGCGTATAGTGGAGAAGATGTTGGTGAAAAAGAAGTTTGATAGCGTATTGGAAGTAGGAGCACAATGGGGAGAAAACCTTGTGGCTATACGAGAGAGGTTTCCTGAGAAGAAGTTGGTAGGTATAGATTTAGATGTAGATAACGTAATCACAGAGGCAAGAACAGTTACTGGATTAGATTTGCGGATTGGGAATGTTCTTGATTTAAACCTTGGAGATAACGAGTTTGATGTAGTATTCACCAATGCCTTATTCTGTATGTTAAGAACTGATGAGATTGAGAGAGGATTTCAAGAGATAATACGGGTAGCTAGGAAGCATATTATCTTAGTAGAGCTTGAAACGAGCGATTTCATAGGAATTTCATGGGGAGAAAGAATAGGAGCAAACTGGGTGGAGATGTTTAAAAAATATGGTTTGAAAGCAACGAGGAGAAAGATTCCTGAAAAAGTGTGGGATGTTAATCCATGGTTGAGTAAGGGATATATCTATTATGCAAAGGTTGGAGGAAAAAAACCATAATACGAAAGAATATTATAATGAATCTTTCTGTGCAGGAATTTATCGAACATTGTAAAGTTATATCAAGAAATTATGGTTAAAATTAAACATATATTCCAAGTACCATTTACGGGTAAAACACCAAACGGAGATGGGTTTACAAGCCAAGCATGGTATGACAAGAGGGCGAGTCTCTTTGAGAGATTCACCATACCAAGCTTAAAGAACCAGACTAGAAAAGACTTCTTATTGTGGGTGACATTTCGACCAGAGGAGTTGTTTAATAAGACTACGAAGAAGATAGCTCGTGTTCTTTCTGAGTCTAAGATAGATAACATTATGTCCTTTAATGGGACTATGTTCACAGAAGACAGGGCTGTGTGGCATAATGTGGATTTAAAAGAACGTCTTGCGGTATGTCTTTCTGAAGTAAAGAAGATGGTAGGAGATGCAACACATATCTATGAGACCAATTTAGATTCAGATGATATGGTTCATAGGGATTTCTCTAAGACCGTGCAGGAGAGGAAGTATAAGAAACATGGAGCGTTGTATATGGGTAAGGGGTTTGCCTATAATACACAAGGTAGGGTAGCTGACTGGAACAATCCAACGAGCAACCAGAATTATACTATAATGTTTCCTGCAACGGAGTATTTTGACCCAGAGAAAAGGTTGAAATACTTAAAGGGATTTAAGAGTCACGAAGAAATACCAGAACTATTTAAAGCAGAGCGGTTGCCCGATGGAATGTATTGTACGGTGATACATGGGGATAATATCAGTACGGTATGGCAACACCCGTTTAGAGAAAAAGAATATGTGTATGAAGATGAACAAAGAGCAATTTTGAAGGAATTTTATGCCAATTAGACAAAAAACAATTTATGTAGCGATTCTAAACCAAGGAGACATTCGTACTGACTTAGCCCAGGTTATTAACGTAATGATTCAGAATGATTCTTACAGGCTTCAGCTTACTTATCCTGCAGCAAAACCTATTACAAACAACAGGAACACAATAGTACAAAAGTTTCTTGCCACGGATTGTGACTATTTGATGATGGTGGATTCAGATATCGTTCCACCAATAAATATATTAAATCTAGCGGACTTTGATAAAGATATCATTACCCCTCTGATGTTTGTGAAACAGAAAGGTATGCTCATTCCTCTCTTCTTAAAAAGAAATAGAGATGGGATGTATGATGCAGCAGACTATCTTGGGAAGGTAGGATTACAAGAGGTAGATGCCACAGGAACTGGTTGTATTATCATTAAAAGAGAGGTTGTGGAGGAGATGAAACATCTATTCAAGAACAGGTATGATGAAGATGGAATCAAAGTATTAGGAAACGACTTTGCATTCTGTCAAGATGCAAAGAAACTAGGGTTCAGAGTTTGGGTTCACCTCGACTATGTCGCAGGACACCATAGTACACAGGACTTGAAAGATGAGTTTTATGAGCAACTTGGAAAGTATAGGATAGAACGTGAGATGCACTTCCTAAAGGAAGCGTTAAAGGGGAAACCAATGTATAAAAAACTAATGCGAGATGTCAAGGAAAAGGCTCTCTTAAAAGTGGGAAATGACTAAAAACGAATACATACACATAAGGGCGTTGCTTGCTAAGTTAAAGAGGCAAGGACTCAACGAAGGTCTGACCTTTAAAGAAATTAACGTACTGATTCTCAAAGTCTTAAAGAGTCAGGGATTCACTTTAGATGATTTTAGGGAAGCAGAGAGAAGGTTTAATAAGACTGTTTTAAATAATGAGGATGAACTGTTCTTTCTTATGGGAGAACAAGGAGTCCAAGGAGAGCAAGGGATACAAGGGTTGAAGGGGGATAAAGGAGACCAGGGTATTCAAGGTTTAAAGGGAGAAAAAGGAGAGAAGGGAGAGAAAGGAGATACTGTTGTGAATGAGATTCAGGTTAAAAACCTTCAAGACGATATTCGTTTCGTGCAGAATACTAACCTTGATTTTAGAACTCAAACAAAAGATAGGTTTAAAAAGATGAATGACCAACTTGAAAAGGATTTTATGCGTACCAGTGTTCTTGAACCAAGCCTTAAAAAACTTATAGCTCCTGAATTAAATAGGATTCTTCGTAGCTTTCAATCTCAAGTTACTATGCTTGCAAACAGAATAGATGGTACTGGTGGAAATGTATCGGCAGAAACTCCTTCGGGAACCATCAACGGGACAAACAAGGCATTTACTGTTACCTCTACTCTTGTAGCACTCTATTTGAATGGAGCTTATCAAACAATAACAGAAGACTACACACTTTCTGGACTAACAATTACATTTGGTGTGGCTCCTCCAAATGGGAGTGTGCTGACGGCTACAGTTCAAGCATCAGTATCAACGGGCCCATAAGCAACCTAATCAACCGAAAGAAAATATGAAGAAACAAATAATCGTAGGAATAGTCGTAGGTCTCTTAATAGCCAGCACTGCACAAGCAGTAACTGTACTCTTCCCAACACAGGGAGGAACTGGCATAGGTGCTTATACAGCAGGAGATATTATTTACTCAGATGCAACTAATAGTTTGGCTGCACTTGCGGTAGGTAGTAACTTTGATGTATTACATTTAGCTTCTGGTGTTCCTGCATGGACTAGCACATTAGGAAGTTCTGGTACTCCATTAACTAAGGGTTGGTTTACTGACCTTAATGTTGCAGGTGTCTTTGATTTAGGAGGAACAGTAGGTACGGGAGGGCTGAATATGCTCGATGATAGTCTTCTTACATGGGGGACTGGTAATGATATAGCTTCTCTTAACCGTTCAACCACCCTTACAGCCAATACAGCTCTTGCGAGTGTTTTTGTGGGTACTCCTAATGTTCCAGCTCTTGCTGCCAATACCTTGATTATTTCTAATACTACTACTGATGGAGATATAGTATTTGCAGTAAGTAGTGGTGGTAATTCACAAGGGCATTTGTGGATTGATGGTTCTGCAAATAAGTTAATTTTCCCAGACGGTCTTGGAGCATATTTCGGTGATGGAGCTGATTCCCGTCTCTATTATGATGGTACTGATACCTTCTGGGATTTAAGAGTTGCTGGTAGTGGTGACCTAATGATTGCTCTAGCTGGTAGTTTTCCTAGTCCTGACCCTGGAGTAATACACATTTGGGAGGGTAGTGCTGGAGCAGGAGCTACAGCTAACACAACTACTCAGCTTGCTATTGAACATTCTGATGATGCTGGAATCTCAATTATTACACCTAGTGGAAAGAGTGGTCGTATTCTTTTTGGGGATGAGAGTGCTAGTAATTCTGGGCAGATTCGGTACTCTCATACCGCAGATACATTAGACTTCTTTACTGCTACAGGGCAAAGAATTGCTATAAGTGCTGCCTCTTTTGCTTTTCAAGAGGCTACTACTATAAGTACCACCACGGGTGACCTTACTCTTTCTGCAGCAGCAGGGGCAGATGTCCTTATTGGAGACGATGCTACTATTCTGTATGTAGATGGAGGGACTGGAACCATTGGGCTTGGTGCTGCTGCTAGTTCACAAGCAATGGTTCAAGTGGGCGGAACAATTACTCCAAGCTCTGGTGTTGATGTCTACGGATTGTTCGTTAATCCTACGGTTAGGGCTAATGGAGCAAACTCTGACCCATACTTAGTATATATATCAGGTACCATTGACCCTGATGATTCTGTGGCTGCTCCCCTTGCTGCGAGTATATATGTAGACCAACCAACATTCTCTGCTGGTACTGCACCTACTGTCAGTGCAAGTATATATATTAAAGATGCTCCAGGAACAGGTACTACTCAGTATGCTCTCTGGGTGGATGCAGGCGATACACGACTTGATGGAGATTTGGTTATTGGTACAACTGCTGCAACAGCAGGTGTGCAGCTTCATTTGGCAGCCAATACGCCCGTCATAAGAATCTCAGACAGCAATGCAGCAAGTGATACTGCAACTACAGGACGGATACAGTTTTTCCGTGGTGACAACACCACTCAAGTGGCAGAAATTGGCAAGAACTCTGCAGCAACTGACGATTTCCGTGTTGGGACAACGTATACAGGGGGGATAGTGCAACTTATAGGAGGTAATAGCGTAAATGTTTTTGAGTCAATTGGCACGTCTTCTGTATTTAATGAGGATAGTGGAGACATAGACTTTAGAGTAGAAAGTGACGGAGCTACGAATGCTTTTGTGGTAGATGCAGGAAACGAAAGTGTTGGAATCTTTAATGATACTGAAGCAAACACCCTCCTTATAGTAGGAGGAAGTACAAACGAGGTAAAAGATTGGGGCTCAGTAAGTCCAAGAGGGTTTAAGGTAGAAATCTTTGGAGAGGAAACAACTTCTGCTACAGCTAACATTATGTCTGGTGGGATGTTTATTCCCAAAATAACAGCTTCTCACAATCAAAATGCTACTGCTACTGTTGGAATGAGGGCTCTAAATGTACAGCCATTCTCGATAAACGAAAGCTCTTCTGGGACATTAACTGGAGGAGC